>ENA-OQVM01000017-OQVM01000017.1-marine-metagenome-genome-assembly--contig:-NODE-17-length-247919-cov-10.372786_pt1 | contig 247919 bp, 214 predicted proteins | sample MGYA00237776_ERZ505498 | MGnify/ENA primary metagenome ERZ505498 (study PRJEB26159, sample SAMN06265151) | marine metagenome | isolation source: Helgoland LTER site | place: Germany:Helgoland, sampling...
CCCGCAGCATCCGAATTAACGCCAAACCCGCCCACATGCTCACTCCGCTTGTCCTCTTTGGTATGACGCATGCCAAAGCCTATTCGGAGGTCTTCTAACACTGAGTAGGTCACGTCCGCAAAAACACCGATCGTCTCATTATCATAAGTCGGCCTCTGATTTTCAACGTAAGGGGTGTAAGGAAACGGTAATGGGAAAGGTAAAGCCTGAACTGCAAAATCGATAATAAAATTATCGCTTCTCTCATCATCCATATAAAAGCCACCGACAAGCCAATCTAAATTTCCTGCCGTGCCCGAAGTGTTAATCTCCTGAGAGCAGGACTTGTTTTCACCCATGGTAGATCTCTGGAGGATCCCAAGGCTTGATGAGTCGGCCGCAAAGTCCTCTGCGTTTTTCCACTCTTGCTGAGCAGTAATCGACTTGATCGAAAAATTATCGGAGTGCCAGTTTAGTGTCAGGCTGTATATATCGAGTTCACGGTCAGTATTAACCGGCCCTGGCATATACACCTTATGCGGCTCCTCGGTATATAAAATAGGTACTCCAGCCGGGTCATTAGAATAATCTAATGCCGGCAATCCCGTCATAACACCATAGTCAAAGTGTTCATCGGTCATGGCCCAGTGAGTCCATCGACCACTCTGCTCACTATGAGCGAGCATTATTTCTGCATCAAACTTATCAGACAATTCCGCCGTCACGATGACACGAGCATTCGATTTTTCGCCCAGCATCAGGTCATCTTCACCCGGCTGAAGGTTTTCAACCCAACCCTCATTGGCATCTAAATGACTCGCTGCAATTCTAAAACCAATGCGGTCAGTAATTGGGCCGCTGACGACAATCTCAGCAGTCGCCTGCTCATACTCCGCAAAACCTACCTTCAAATACCCGAACAATTCATCAGTCGGTGCAGCGGCGATAAAATTAACGACACCACCGTTTGCATTGCGGCCATAGAGCGTCCCCTGTGGTCCTCGCAGCACTTCGATTCGGCGAACGTCCCAGAAGGTTGCCGCAGTTGCAGTCAACAAATCTTCCGAATAAACACCGTTCATATAGGTTGCAACGCCGGGGTCTCCACCTAATGCACGGAAGTTACGGCCAACACCGCGCACAGTAGCATCGTATGGCTGAATCGTTGTAGCAGGTACAAAGTTCTGCAAGTCTTCCTGATTTCTGATACCGAAATCATCAATGAAATCACCGGTGAATGCGGTGATAGAAATAGAAGTATCCTGAATCGACGCTTCTTGTCGTTCAGCGGTCACTATGACCTCTTCAATTTGTCTGCCTTCCGCCCAAAGTAGATTTGGTGCAAGTATTGCAGTTAAAGCAGCCCCGGAAATGAGGCGATTTCTTAGTTTCATCAATTTCCCTCCAGTTGTTGAATTACCGCGAAGGGTTATACCGGATACCAAAAGTGTGCGCAAACATTTTCTGTTATTCACAGATTGATTGCGTTAGGGTTCGTGGAGCTTGTCCTGCAAAGCTTGACGATACCGTTAAGATAAGTCCAACTTTCTGTCTACAATCGCTATTCATATTTAGCCACCAATAGTAGACAAGTTCGCGAATTGGAAACGAATTTACTTCATGCAAAACAGAGACTTAAGTACAATCACGCATATGGCTTGAGGGTTGTCGAAGGAAGGTCTGACCAAATCCATTATTGAACAGGACTTTTGTTCACCCACCCACCCATTACACTAACTAAGAAAAAATCCGTAACGGAGAAAAAAATGGAAATAGATGTATTTTGGTCGTTCCGCAGCCCATGGTCATACCTAGCAACGCCACGCCTCAGAAAGTGGCAAGAAAGCTATGATTTAACTGTCAATTTCCGCCCCGTATACCCCATAGCCATCCGCACGCCCGACTTCTTCCACAACGTACCAGCACAGTGGCAAAGTTACTTTATGACGGACCTACAACGTGTAGCAGAGTATTTGGAACTACCTCTGGTATGGCCTCAGCCAGACCCGGTAAACCAATCTAGGGACGATAACGGCAAACCCTACACTGAAGCGAGCCAACCACACATACATCGTCTCACCATGCTCGGAATCCTTGCTCAAGAGCAAGGTCAAGGCATTGAATTCGCCGATGAAATTTCATCTTTGATTTGGTCAGGTACGCAAAATTGGCATGAGGGCGAGCATTTAGCCCTTGCCGCACAACGCTGTAAGCTGGATCTAACATCAATGGATCAACAAATTGCTGTTGAGTCACAACGTTTAGAGGAAGCCATACAAGCCAACCAACAAGCACACGACAATGCAGGCCACTGGGGCGTACCCACATGCGCGTATAAGGGCGAAGCCTTCTTTGGTCAGGACCGCCTAGATGTACTGCTATGGGCGCTTAAAAAGGATGGTTTAAGCCAACGCTAGACAGTAGGCGAAAAAGAAGTAGCAAAATTTTGTTTGGGACCAGCAAACTGCCAGTGGCGTTGCGACCTGCAAGACATACCAATTCCGCACGCAGCTTGGTATTAGCAAGGCGGGGCCGAGCATTCGCTACCCTAATATGTTGCCCCTGCACGACAGCGAAATTTTATTTCTACGTTCTAGAGGCGACCGAAAACGGAACAGCGACGATGAAATAACGGGAGTTGATCGCCAAAAAAAACGCCCATGCGGGTTTTTTCGTCTCTGCAACGCAAACAACCAAGACCTTACGTGATGCACAAGGTTAGAACGCTTGAACTCGACTTACATATACGCGATCTTACATTCACTCTTAGTCGAAGGATTCTCATGACCATACCAAGGATTTTCAGCAAAGAGGCTGTGGCTGAAGCCTCCAAGGATGTGCACACGCCCTATCAAGACTTCGTGCACTCCCACGAGCCCTATCGCTCTTTACTAAAAGCTAACCCATGGTTAGCTGTACCGAAAAGCGGGGAATCACTGACTTGGGGCAAAGCTCACTATTACGACACCACTGTCGCGCGAAAACATCCAGACTGGCAACATGCGCAACTACCTCAGCCCAGCCAAGAAATGGATACGCTGCGGCGTGATTTCTACCACTGGGGTTACTGCCTAATTCAAGACGGGTTGTCTCCAGCACAAACCGAGACCATCCGCACGCGGGTAGTCGAACAATCTAAGGCTGAAAGACAGCTAGGCATCGCTTACTTGGCGCAGGCACAACAACATGTCTGGTCCCTAGTAAATAAGGGCGAAGTTTTTGTGCAATGCATGAGTCATGATCCAGAGAGCATTCAGGCCGGACCCATGATCGAGCAGCTACTCGACGAAGCATTGGGACGCGGCTGGCACCACCTCAGTTACATTGCAAACATTGCCTATCCAGGCTGCCACCCTCAGGGCATGCATCAAGATCAAAGTCTCGCTGCCCCCTACCATTTTTTAGAGGCACCCGTGCTCGTCAACACGGTCTACATCCTCCAAGACGTCAACGAGAATAATGGTGGCACGCTGATCATTCCGGGCTCACACAAGCTGTATTGCGAGGGAGGAGGCACTTTTGGTGAGGTGCCCCGCCCTATCAATCTCGAGGCTCCAGCAGGCACCATCGTGTTGATGGACGGTCGAATACTTCACGGGGGCGCGGTCAATCACACGGATGAACTGCGCTACATTATTACGAACTCCTTAGTAAGGCCCTTTATTCGCCAGCAAGAGTCTTTTCACCTGACGATCAGACCAGACATTCTTCAAAGAGCCAGCGACAAGTTTTTGTGGCGTTGTGGCTTCCAAGCAACAGGAGCACGAAGCACGGTTGAAGGTTATGGCTACTTTGGCAGTGGAGGGCAAGGCGATGCTAATGGCGCCCTGGTGCATATTCGAAACGCCATGGATGCAGGAGTCTACCAACACATTGGCGAGCTACACCCAGGTGACTCCCTGCAGAATCAATCCTTGCCAGACATTCAAAAATCACACGAGACCCTGCGTGACCGAGCGCAAACCATGATGCAACAGATCGAAAGCAGCATTGGATAGCGTGCTATTTGCCGTCTATTGCACAGCAAAGCTGTGAAAAGATTTTAAGAAGGAATTGAGATGGCGCGACAACGAAATTGAGACGTCGAAGAAGAAGTTAGAGAGAGTTACCGACCGCTCTCACGAATCTCAGGGAGAAATGAAAAGAATTAACGGCTGCCTAATAGATCACGACGCTATTGGGCTGAAAAATCTGTTTTTTTGAATGAACCCAGCTGTGGTGGGGAAAAATGGAGCGGGAAACGAGACTCGAACTCGCGACTTCCACCTTGGCAAGGTGGTGCTCTACCAACTGAGCTATTCCCGCTTTGTTTGCTTTGCGTCAAACAGGTGCGGAATTCTAACGAAGTACGGCTGGGAGTCAAACCCAATCACGCGCATAGGCTAAGTTATCTGCAAAGCTCACTCAAAAATTACATAAATACGCAAAAAAACCCCAGATCTTGTCTTGCAATATGCTTTTCTTGGCACATAATCAAAGTCCTATTAACAACATACAAAGGAGGTGATCAGTGATATCTATTGCAAGTTTCGAGGGCCAACCTTCTTAGTTGCTCCTCACATACGAGCAATGAGGGCCGGTTTTTAACCGGCCCTTTTTACATCCGCATCACTAAACTCTTACTGAACTAGTACTAAAATAAAAACCCATTACACCCCAGAAGCCTTTTTCTTAAAGAGCCCCACTAGCTTTGGATATTCGCCATTAAGAGCCCTAACTTTGCAAGCAGCCCAGTAGACAGTGAGTTGCACTTCAGTTTCAGGTCGATTCGCTAACTTCCTCTGCAACAATGACATTGCGCCACAGCGGGCTAACTGAGCTGACTAATAGCAAAACGGTGATCATCCCAACCCCAGAGATAACAATGGCTTGTTGAGGACCATATATGTCCGACAGATAACCATTGAGTAACGCGCCAAAGGGTCCTGCGCCCATAAACGAAAAAGCGTAAAAACTCATAACACGACCACGTTGGTCGGCGGGTGCCAACTGCTGTAACAATGTGCGAGACATGGGCATTGCCAAACCGCCGCAAACGCCCCAAACGAATACCAAGCTAGTAAAGACTATTTGATTGGAAACTAAGCCAGCACTCAATAAAACCAATGAACCAATCCCTTGAGCCATAATCAATGCCCGGCCCGCGCGCGAGATATAACCCACACGCAGTAAAACCAAAACAGTGAGCACTAAACCCAATGAATTGAGCGCATTAAGCGCAGCTAAATCACTGGAAGAACCGGCAAAAACCTCTCTAATGACCAAGGGAAAGGCAACAATAAAACTGCCCATAAAAAAGAAACCCATTGCAATATTTTGAATCAGCACAGCCCGCATCACAGGATTGCCAACCACCGTGGCAGCGCCTTCCCATAGTCCCTTTGATACTGTCTCTCGATCTTTTTTTGCAACAACAGGGCGACCAATTTCGCCCAGCTGGAAATAGCCCCAGGTGCCTATGAGTAATATAACCGACTGAAAACTAAGGATAAGTATGGGACCGACCGAGTCTGCGAAACCCGCTATAGTAAAACCAAGAATTTGAAATCCGAACTGGCAAAGACTAGACAACATCACCATGCGTTGAACATTTTCACCAGCAACAAGATTTAGTAAGCCATCTCTGGCAGGCGTCAAAATCGCTTGAGCAATACCCATTAGCAAGGCGTAAATAATCATTACAGGGTAGGACAAAGCGTCGAACATAAACGCCAAAATCAAAAATAACGGCATTACGCCAGCAAACATCTGAGACCATATTGCCTGCCGTTTTTGCCCTATACGATCAGCCAAAACACCAGCAATGAGGATGAGAAACAAACCCGGAAGTAACACGGACATCTGCGCGAAACCGACTCGCTCAGCACTCTCACGAAGTACAATAGTTACTAGCCACGCAAACAACACCGACTGCATGCCAAACGCTGCGTACCAAGACGAGATAGCTAGTAGATAACTATTCCTAGAGTTAATAATTTACCCCTAAACAAAAAGTGTTAACGCCAGGTAGCTTGCACAAGCGTGCAAGCTACCAAACAGTAAGTAGAGACTATGACGCGCTGAGTACAAATCCTTCATAGTCATTGGCAGCCACTCTGTCACAGGTTTCTCGATAGACTCCCACACCGCCCACATAGGGCATAAATATTCTCGGCTTGCCGGGAATATTTGCACCGAGATACCAGGAGTTACATGAAGCTGCGGTAAACATTGTGCCTTCTGCCGCTTCATTTACATGGGCAATCCACATGTCTTCAGCGTCTAGTGTTGGCTCAATTGTTGTCAGTTCGGCTTTGTCCATATACGCAATACAGTCGCTGATCCAATCTACATGTTGCTCAATGGAGACAATCATATTGCTCAAGACCGATGGAGAACCCGGCCCGGTAATTGTGAAGAGATTAGGGAAACCACTGGCTTGCAGACCCAAATAGGTGCGCGGGCCAGCATCCCAATGCTGGGTTAATGCAGTATTGTTCCTGCCGCGAATATCAATCTTGCCCAGTGCTCCGGTCATGGCATCAAAACCTGTGGCATAAACCAGCACATCAAATTCGTAATCGCCTTGTCCGGTTTTAACACCAGATGCTTGAATATGTTCGATACCACCTTTGCGCAGATCAACCAGGGTGACATTGTCACGATTAAAAGTGGCGTAGTAATCGGTATCAATAACCGGTCGCTTACACCCTATTGGGTAATCTCTTGGCATCAGCGATTCGGCGGTCGCCTCATCTTTAATCACACGCTTAATTTGCGCGCGATACATGTCGCATGCCAACTCATTGGCATTGGGGTCAATAGCCACATCAGCAAAACGGCGGATCGCGACAAAGCCCTCCTCCTCTACCAGCGCCATGCGCTGAGCTTCAGTAGTGGCAAGAATTTCGTCCGTTGGCTCTAGGCTTTCCGCGCCACCAAAACCAAAGCCATAGCCGATTATGCCGACCTGAGATGCGCGCTGTTCGTCACGAATATCCGCATAATTCTTCTTAGCCTCATTCTGGAAATCCTCACTCAGAGGGCCATTGTGGGCCGGCATTGTGTAATTTGGCGTACGCTGAAATACAGTTAAGTGCTTGGCCTGCTCTGCAATTACTGGAATAGATTGAATACCAGATGAACCGGTGCCAATAATGCCTACGGAAAGACCCGAGAAATCCACACCCTCTTGAGGCCAGTTACCTGTGTGATAAATTGGCCCAGCAAAGTCATCAGCGCCCGCAATATCAGGTGTATTAGGTACAGACAAACAACCCGTAGCCATTATGCAAAAACGTGCGCTGAAACTATCACCCGCTTGAGTTGCTATACCCCAGCGTTTGCTGTCCTCAGCAAATACTGCACTAGCCACGCGGGTATCGAACTTAATGTTTGAACGTAAATTGAAACGCTGAGCAACATGATTAGCATATTCAAGAATCTCTGGCTGGGCGGCCATAATTTCGCTCCAGTTCCACTCTTGCTGCAACTCTTCAGAGAAACTGTAGGAATACTCCATACTTGGCACGTCACAACGAGCACCAGGATAGCGGTTCCAGTACCACGTACCGCCTACGTCGCTGCCTGCTTCCAAAACCTGAACGCTCAAGCCCAGTTGACGCAATCGATGCAACATGTACATCCCTGAAAATCCTGCACCAACAACTACAACATCTACCTCAGTAGGCTCAATTTGACCGCTCACTTCTACCTCCTTGCTCTTGTTCTAGTTCTAGTTTTAGTTCTTGTTTTAGCTATATTTTCCCGTGTACATATCCACACGTAAACCAATATCACAGTCTCATGGAGTCCGGCGATATCAGTTTTTAACCATCGCTTTAGTTTACGGTGACCCCGCATAGGTTACTAGCACCAGAAGGCCCGCAAAGTCGAAGGCTATTGTTTTAACCAGCTCTGATCACTAGGAATCTTGTGCCGCCTCACGAATATAGGCCAATCGCTCGGGCGTCAGAGGGTGAGAGGAAAGTAGTTCCAGCAATTTTCTCGACAGATTGTCTTCGCCTTCTGTATCCGCTGAATCTGTATCCGCTGAATCTGAGGTCTCTATAGCTTCATCGGAGGCAGCACTTTCAGCAGGCATTTTTGTAAAGCTATGGCTAGCGCTAATCCGCTCCAACACTGTAGCCATTTTGAGAGGCGATATACCTAGTGCCTTGAGTTGGGCTACAGCAAATTCGTCGGCTTCGCGCTCATGCTTACGTGAATAAGCTGCTTGTCCCAGAGTCAACGGCAGCGCTAGCACCAGCTCGCCTACCCCGCCTATATCTCCAGTAATCATAGTTAACACCACTGCCCAGGCAACGCTTTGTAAAATCGAGCGTTCTACATGCAATAACCTAGCGTGGCCCAGTTCGTGGAAATACACAGCTAAAAGCTCTTCGTCATCGTCGGTTAGCTGAATCAAGTCGTCAGTAAATACCACCGTGGTCTGACTCAAGGTAAATGCATTTGCCCCAAGCCGCTTAGTCTGACGGAAATGCAGCTCATCAACTGCTCCGCGCGATAGAAAGTACTCGCTTAACTGTGCTTGACGATCGCTGGGTAATTTAGACTCGGCGAGAGCAAGATCTAATTTGGCTAAAGTCGAGGCACCAAGTTTGGCACTAACGCTTTGGGGTAAGAGGTAAGCGGTGCCTTCCGCAATTTTGGGTACACCGTAAATCCCAAAGCCGAGAATAAATAACAGCGTAACAAAGGCGGCAGAACCGACTACTCTCCAGCGGTTTTCTAACGCTGCAACCCAGTCCATTGCTGAGCTTTTGCCGAGGGTTTTAACAAGCTGATCCAATTCTGGGGTAGCGTCAGCAGCGAAGAAACCATCTCTTTGCCACGTAATTTTGCGCGGCAGGCGCCCTAACGGTGGTTCAATGACCAAACTATCAGTACTTAGGTCTATGCGCGAATCGGCGTAGCGTAAAACTGATTGCTGCCCGACCACCTGCAAGGTCCCAGCATTGCCTCGACTATTAACGCCATCGTAAAATGTGCCTGTCAGGTGTGTCATATACCAATGCCGAGATCGAAGGCCTCGCCAATTTCCTCGCCTAACGGATCATCGCCATCGCCAGATTTGGCAACAAACGAATCTAAATCAACCGCATCAATCCAAAGGTTGTCTTGCACGTATTGAGCCATGCGCACCTGAGCCCAAGGGTAGTAAAGACCTAGGGTGAGTAGCGTCAAAATGGTGTTACTAACAAGAACTACGCTTAGACCCCTAACGGAGACACTGGTCCCAAAACGGTTATCGTCAACGTCTATATTGTTGTAAACGGTTTGCAGGTAAAGGGCCTGGAAGACCACAAAAATCATTAAATAAAATAGGAAGTACAGAACGCCGACAACTACACCAGGAAAAAGGTTTAGCGAACCACCTGCGTCATCAACGGCCAAAAATGATGTCGCTCCGAGTAACGCAGTTACTCCAATCACGACTATGCCGCCAACAAGTGCAAACAAAAAAGTACGAAGTGCTATCCCATAAAAATCTGCACCGACGGTTGTTGAAATGCTATTCGATGAGCCAAAGCGGTAATTAGACAATAAATACTGATTCTGCTTGTACCATGCATAGGGCATACCAAACCCTAATGTTATAAGTCCGAATAGCGGCCAGAGAACGTAGGCTTTAGCAGCGCCAACCCAATCACCGTCAAAACCAAATCTAACCCCGCGCCAGCTGCTCATTTGCGCGTTGAAGCGCAGTGCTCGGTAAATTATCCACGGTAGTGCGGAAAGAAAGAGTAAAAGTACAGCACCCGTGATTACTGGCGGGGCAAAAGAAACCAACACTTGATAAGCCACCAAAAGTGCCACCGCCAAAATTCGACCTTTCAAAATAGCTATCGGGTCGCCAAGATAATCAAAGCGATCACCTTCTAATTCTGTATTGCCGTAAAAGTAGCGTTTTGTGCGTACCTTGGCCCAAGCGGAATAAATCCCCAGAGTCAAAAGGGTCAGGCCAATATTGACAATCCAGATACGAAAAAACTCACCACCTTGACCATGAAACACAAAGGGGGCGCGCACTGAATCCGGTTTCGAGGCACCTGAACCTAGAGATGCTGCTGTGTGGTCAATTTGCTCACCACCATTTAGTTCTTCAGACATGCCTACCCAAAAGTTTTCTTCAGAACATTACTCTTACCAGACTATAACCGCTAATAAAACCAACCCTCTATGAACGGTATACTTTGCGCATTGAATAAACCTAGAATAAAACGAGCTAAATGTAGGTTACCTTCATATTGAAATTAGGGCTTAACGAAGAAATTTTGCAAGGAGCAAGGTCGTGGCAAAAGTTTTAACAAATATGGCACTGGGGGGTTTTGCTCTGGTCATTATCTTGGGGCTAGTTGTGGTCACCAAAACGTTACTACACACACCTCCACCTTTTGACGATATAGCTGCCGTGGATATTCAACTCGATGAAGCCAATCTAGCAGCCAACCTTAGCGCCGCCATCCGCTTCAAGACTATCTCCTACCAAGCCTCAACGGGTAAACAAAATACTGAGTTTAGTGACTTTATAGCTTGGGTTATCGCCACCTATCCTGAAGTCAATCAAGTACTCGAACTTGAACTGCTAAATCAGTCGATGCTGTATAAATGGCAAGGCTTGGACACCACCTTAAAACCAATTTTACTCACCGGCCACTATGATGTTGTACCGGTCATCCCAGGGTCAGAGGATAAATGGCAACAACCGCCATTTTCCGGAAACATAGTTGATGGCGTTATTTGGGGTAGAGGGGCACTGGACGACAAAAGCGGTGTAGTCGGTATTTTGCAAGCCGTTACCTATTTATTGGATCAAGGCTTCCAACCCCAGCGCACAATCTACTTAAGCTTTGGCCATGATGAAGAAATAGGTGGGCGTAATGGCGCGGGCGCTGTGACCGCCCTTCTCAAACAACAAGGCGTGCAACTGGCTTGGTCACTCGATGAAGGTTCTTTTGTTTTCGACGGTATTTTCCCAGGATTAGAAACCTTACTCGCCTCAATCAATGTAGCTGAAAAAGGCAGTGTTACTTTAGATATTGTAGCTACCGCACCAGGTGGACATTCCTCTATGCCGCCAAGAAACAACGCTGTAAGTGACTTAGCTAAAGCCATTACGAAGCTACAGGACAACCCTGTTCCCGGCGGATTAAGTGGGCTGAGTACGCAAATGTTCGACAACGTTAGTCGCTATATGCCCTTCACCATGCGCGGCCTATTTGCCAATCAGTGGCTGTTTGGCCCGATAATCGACCAACAGCTCAGCGCTTCCACAACAACTAATGCCATGCTGCGCACTACCACCGCTCCGACTATGTTATCTGGTAGCGTAAAGACTAATGTTCTGCCGATTGAAGCCATTGCAACCGTAAACTTCAGAATCCATCCCAGAGATAACATGCAAAGTATCGAAAATTATGTCACTCAGCTTGTGGCCAGCGATACCATTAGCGTGCACAGACGAGGTGGTATCAACGCCTCGGCTGTATCTGACTGGCAGGCTTCCGGTTACGCCGCTATAGCCCAAAGTATGCGCGAGGTGTATGGGGATATCGCCGTCGCGCCAGGCCTAATGATTGCTGGATCTGATAGCAAGCACTATGGTCAGGTGGCAGACAACGCCTACCGTTTTAATCCGTTTATTTTGACATCCCAAGACCTGACTGGCTTTCACGGGACCAACGAAAAAATATCCGTGCAGAACTTCGCTCAGGGTGTGCGCGGCTATATACAGGTCATCCGTAACGGCAGTAGAAGATAGCGACTTATGACGATGCGATGGAAGCAGCGCCTCGGGGAAGCAGAATTAGGGTGCTCACGCCAAAAGGGACGGCTCAAGAGGAAGGTTAGAAAGTAATTCCAGCCGAGAAAACGGCTTTATAGCCGTTACCAATACGCAAGCTAATTTCGTGCCGTAGAAATGAAAAAGCCCTTTAAGACATACATCTTAAAGGGCTATTCAATATGGCGTCCCCAAGGGGAGTCGAACCCCTGTTGCCGGGATGAAAACCCGGAGTCCTAGGCCTCTAGACGATGGGGACTAGTCTTCTTTCGATGTCGCATCACTGCGCTTTCAGAAGAAGGCGCGAATTCTATGAACCAGACTGGTCAACGTCAAGTAATCGCTGCATCTATTTTACTAGAACAGGCCTTTAGAGCATCTTTTTATCTAAAAGCGTATACCAAGACCTAAAGTGTAGGTTGTATCTGCCTTTTCATTGCCTGCAATGGGATCCGTTTCGTAATTTAGATCAACGCGAAAAGCAGTATCAATACGATGGTTAAGCGCAAAACGAACACCCGTAGAGCTAGACAAAACTTGCCCGCGATCTCCAGAAGGAATGAACAATAAACTCTGGCGGTGAAACAGCTCAATACGTTTGGCAAGGAAATAGCGGTTGTAGTCGACTCCCCACCGAATAGCTGGGTTTACGTCTTCAATGCCATCCAATTGTTCTTGCACTGCACTGACACCCAACTCGGTAGATAGTGCCCCAAAGCTATTGTCGCTGAACTGATAACCCGCGCCGACACCCAAGGTTATCCGTTGATCCACATCTTTAATCGGGTCACTAAAATACTCGGCGTTGACTGCACTGAACCACTGGTCCGACATGAAGAGTTTAAAACCGTAGTCAAAATAAAGCTGATCCTTGGTCTTAAGACCTTCACTGTCTTCGGTGTTGATAAGCAAGGCAATCTGGTGCGCCGTTCGGTCTTGCTTGTAGTCCGACTCCACCAACGTACTGTAACTTTCTGTTTCGGAATTACCCGAAGACAAGGTCAGCGCCAGATCTACCCGCGAATTCCATTCTCGCGCCACGGACGTTAGGGCAAGCTTATTTTGCAGGGCAGTACGTATATCGGTAATTTTATAGGGAGTAGTCTTGGTGTCGGTAACCACCACAGGAACACCATCTAAAGAGGCTAAGCTGCCTTTTAGACGCTGACCCTGCAGGTTCAACTTGTAGCTAGTTTCCGTTTCTATCTCGCGGATTGCTGCCAGATCAATAACTACGTTACCCGCGTAGGACGTTGCTAGCACTAACCGACCGCCCGCAATATTGTCCACTTTACCCGTTAAAACATCACCGTTTTCAACAACAATGGTGTCACCAACAGCCACACCGTTCAGCAACAGTGCGGCCACAAGCACAAAAAGATACCGATTCATTTATTAGTTCCTAATGCCAGCTCCCAGCGCTGGTTCTTTTTCTTCAATTCTTATTTTACGATCTGAATACTGCTCTCTATTGACAGTGCTTATAGAGGATTACCATGTGGTGTGTTCCTCAACCTTGGATGCTGCCTGATCCACTACCCACCAATTAATCTTTCGATCAAATCTTTGCTTAACCAACAGCCGGATTTCTAACTATTCATCTAAGCTAGAAGTTCCAAGGAGTTTTTGCCCTACCCAATGTCTGGCAAAGTGTGATGCGGTACGACCGCTGCGCACACCTCGGGCTAAAGCCCAACGCAGAGCCTCTTGACGAAAGCCTTCGCGCTGAAATATATCATTGCTGCTTTGACTGGGATCACTCTCCTCTACCAGTCGGCTTACCCATACTTCTACCATGTCCAAATAAGCTTCTTGGCGAAACGGATAAAACGAAAGCCATAATCCAAACCTATCGGACAAAGAGATCTTTTCTTCCACCGCCTCGCCATGGTGCAGCTCGCCGTTCACTAACCCGCTTTTGCTGTTGTCGCTCGCTCGCTCGGGCAGCAAGTGGCGTCTATTTGAGGTGGCATAAAATATGACATTTGCAGCGCCTTTAAATACCGAGCCTTCTAGAGCACTTTTGAGGATTTTGTATGAGGCATCATCTTCTTCAAATGACAGATCATCGCAAAAAACGATAAATCGATAAGGTTCTGCACTCAAGCGTGCCACAATTTCTGATAACTCCTGTAGCTCGTCCTTACGCAGTTCAACCAAGCGCAACCCTTGGTCAGAATATTCATGCAACAAACCGTGAATCAGTGACGACTTACCCGCACCACGCGCTCCCCAAAGTAACGCATTATTTGCGGGAAGCCCGGCGACAAATTGCGCCGTATTTAGCTGTAAGGATTCTTTTTGCGCGTCTATGTGCAACAGATCATCTAAAACTTGAGTCTGAGTTTCGGGGAAGCTGACAAAATCAGACTGCCAACGGCCACGCTGCCAGACAGCGGCGTTACTGACTTGCCAATCAATACTCTGCGTAACCGGCAATATGCGCAAAATGCGGCCCAGTACCTGTTGCATCAAACTCTTCTCAACGGTTTCATCGGTTGTGGTATTCAAAAAATTCCCTTCATTCACTTTGTATTAGGTAGCAGTTTTTAGGCGGCTTGGAGGACATTCGCCAGCGCATTGAAAAGTGCATAGAAAATGTGCATTGGAAAACAGTATTTAACTGGGTTTAGCTACCGCCAATAGGTACAACATTGGTTGCAGCCTTGTGATACAACATGGCTGTTCCATCCGCTTCTTCTAAACTTAAAACTCCCGCGCGAAAGAAATTAACCTTAAACGAACGTTGTCCAGTCTGCGTAGATAGTACCAATTGATCTGAAGCGAAATACCAACTGCCCGTACGTACTTGCTGACCAGCCCTTTCTTCAGCGTGCAGAGTAAAAGTGCCTTGGCTCAAACCGCCGTCCAATTGCAAGTAACCTTCAGCAGTTTGCATAACCCAACGCCCAGGCAAATCTAATGTCGTCAGCCAGCGCTGTTTGGCGCGCTTATTGGACCGCACATAGATAATGACAACCAAAGTCACAAGGATCGTTAAAATAAGAGGCATAAGCTATATGTTCAACTTTTTACTAGGTTCAAGCTCCGCTCCCAAGTACCGAACTTTGGCTCAAACTTCCAAAATTGCGCGCACTTATGCGTGGGAGAACTAAGTTTGCCATAGGCCTGAACATAAGCGAATATCAATAGTCGTATTTTACTTCGCTAAGTTTTAGTGAGAGCCGGCGAAAAAGACCTGGATGCGGCCTAAAAAGGCGTAACTAGGCTGGTCTAAATAACTTAAGGGGAACTCAATGTCTGACATATCTGCAACCGCACCGGCACCTAAACCTGCCGCGACGATACTATTGCTCAGACAAGGCGCAAATGATCTAGAAGTCTTTATGGTTGTTCGGCACCATCAAATAGACTTTGCTTCTGGCGCATTGGTTTTTCCTGGCGGCAAGGCAGACCCTCAAGATTTCGCAGATGACCTAATTCCGCATATACAAGGGGCACATACAGACGCTGACATGCGGGCAGCCCAGGTCAGCGCCATCCGCGAAGCCTTTGAAGAATGCGGTATTTTGCTAGCTCGAGAACAAGGTGCTAACAGCATAATAAGCGGCGAGAGACTGGCATCGCTTCAGGAATTTCGCGAGCCTATGAACAAAGGCGAAATTTCTTTACTAGATTTTTTACAGAGCCAAAAGCTAGTACTTGCATGCGATGAGCTAACGCACTTTGCTCATTGGATTACGCCACCAATGATGCCCAAACGCTTTGACACACACTTTTACCTAGCCATTGCTCCTGATGACCACATAGCAATACATGACGGCTATGAGTCCGTTGATTCAGTTTGGATTCCGCCAGCCGCAGCGGTTGCAGAAGAAGCCGCGGGTACACGGACAATTATTTTTCCAACACTGCGCAACTTAGAAAAGCTAGCTACTTGGCACAGCCCCGCAGAGGCCATCAACAACACGTTAAAGAGTAAGGTAGTGCCCGTTTTGCCTTGGACAGAAAAACGCGAAGACGGTAACTACCTGTGCATTCCAACGGAAGCAGGCTATGCGATCAGTGAAGAAAAAATGCCAGAGCGCAAAGCTAAATAGAGCTCAAAACCTTGCCTAGACGCTGAGCAATAAATTCAACCAGATTAAGATGGAACAGACCATGACCAGTAGCTCTCCAGACCACAATACAAGCGAAGACAGCGCTATGCTTTATAGCGTTGAAGATCACGTAGCAACCATCACATTTAATCGTCCAGAGCAGCAGAACACTATTTCTGGCGCAATGTTGCACAGGTTTAGTGAATTGTTGTTAGAAGCGGATCATGACGTTGACGTACGCGCCATAATTGTTACAGGGACTGGGAAATTCTTTTGCGCCGGCCTGGATTTACGCGGCAGCGATATTACCAATAATCTGGCAGACAAAAAACGTCGAAGCCCTACAACATTAGATTTGCGCAACACACCACCCACTGTGTTACACAACATTGATACACCTACTATCGCAGCCCTTAACGGTTCCGCTGCTGGGTACGGTATGGATTTGGCGCTGGGCTGTGATATCAGAATTATGGCAGACACGGCAAAACTGGCCGCGGCTTTTACCGCTCGCGGTGTGGTTCCAGAGTCAGGTGGTACGTGGATTTTGCCAAGGCTAATTGGCTGGTCAAAGGCCAGTGAGATCATTTTTACCGGCAAAACATTGGTTGCCAAAGAGTGTGAGGAGATGGGTCTTGTTTCACACGTGGTCAATAATAATGAAGTTGGTGCACGCGCCATAGAAATGGCCAGACAAATAGCATCAATGGCACCGCTAGCGGTGCAGTCTTCCAAACGCATGATGCGCATGAGTATGAACGAAACATTCAATGACCACGTGCACCATGTGTTTTTGCAGCTATTGCCACTATTCCAATCCGATGATTTCAAAGAAGGTATGGCATCATTTATGGAAAAAAGAGACGCCGACTTCAAGGGCCAATAGGCTCTGACTAACAAAGTCTAGAACTACAGAAAAGATCAATTTCACTAAGGGGAAAAACCATGACAGACGCATATATTATCGACGCAGCCAGAACACCTCGCGGCATCGGTAAAGCCGGCAAAGGCTCACTCTCAGAATTTCATCCAAGCCGCTTGCTAGCAAAAGTTTTTGAGGGCATCCAAAGTCGCAACGACCTAAACACAAAAGACATCGACGATGTCGTTGTCGGTTGTAGCTCACAAGTGGGCAAACAAGGCTCGTGTGTGGGCCGTATGGCGGCATTAGACGCGGGTTGGGATACATCAGCATCTGCAGTCACCTTAGATCGCTTCTGTGGTTCTGGTATCACCTCGGTGAATCTTGCAGCAGCCAATATTATGAGCGGCATGGATGACTTATGTGTCGCAGGTGGCGTTGAAATGATGTCGTATACCGCAACACTGATGCCAGAATATGGCAACCGCACAGTAGATGGCGGCAACCTGCATTTGCGCGACCTACACCCCCAGCCACATCAAGGCGTATGCGCTGACATGATCGCGACCTTGGAAAATTTCACTCGCGAAGAGTTAGATGCCCTAGCCGTTGAAAGCCAAAACCGTGCACAACACGCCGTTGCTAATGGCTACTTCGACAAAAGTGTCATTGCTGTATACAACGATGATGGCACCCTTGCCTTAGATCGCGAAGAATTCCCGCGCCCTGGTACAACAATGGAAACCTTAGCAGCGCTACCCACCGTGTTCTCCCAGTTTATGGATGCACCTGTGGATAACGGCGGCGAAACCTTCCGCCAGTTAGTTGCGCGTAAATACCCTGATTTAGATATAAACCACGTACACCATGCCGGCAACAGCTCTGGCGTTGTAGATGGCGCAGCTGCCCTAATTCTCAGTAATAAGGCTTATGCGGATAAGGTCGGCTGGAAGCCACGTGCACGTATTATTTCAATGGCAACTGTGGGTGGTGACCCCACCTTAATGCTGAACGAGCCAGTACCTGCGGCAAGAAAAGCCTTAGCTAGAGTAGGTATGACAGTTGACGATATTGACTTGTTCGAAATCAACGAAGCCTTCTCGGTAGTCGCTGCTAAATTCATTCGCGATCTTGGAATTGACCCCGCCAAAGTCAATGTCAATGGCGGCGCTATGGCACTAGGCCACCCTATTGCAGCAACGGGCTCTATTTTGATTGGCACAATGCTTGATGAATTAGAACGCCGCGATCTGAATACAGGGTTAATCACAATGTGTACTGGCGGTGGCATGGCACCCGCGATCATCATCGAGCGAGTCTAGCAAGCACTTACGCCTGTTTGCTTGAAAATGGCTTTTCTGAAAGCGTTTACGTACCAACGGATAAGTTACCCAGTGCTCCGGCAAAAACGCCGGAGTATCGGTGAAGCTATTTTTGCAGCACCCCTTCTTCTACGCACTGTTGGATTAAAAATCTGTGCTGGCATTTGTTGCACTTTAGCTTTAAGCGGTTGTGCAGAAAATCCTGAAACAATCAAAAGCCAAGGAGTCGCAGCTCTGAATCAATGGTTTGCCACCAGTGCTACCGACAACCCGCCGGCCTGCCACGCATTTGGTCTAGTCAAATTTCACGATGCTAGCTGCGCGGATATGTATCAGCACGCGGCAAAGATCAAACCTGAAAGCAGAAAAATAACGAGTACTAGATTGCTCAAATGTTTTGGTCAAGGTGCGCAAGAGCTGTGTGGCGAATTTGTCGAGATCTGGCTGCAATCCGCAGACGATCGAGGCAATCAAATACAAGAAGGGGCAGTACTAAAGCGCGATGACGGCGTATTTAGACTATATTGGTATCGTTCCGATGCGCTCTTTACAACCTTAGAAAAGCGCCAAGAACAGGGTGATGAATTTAACAATCAACAGGCCTGGGAAGATAAAGCAACTGCCTTAGAGGCGGTATATGCTGAAATAGTGCAACGCGAGCCTGCCCTGTATCAATTTGTGATGTGTACTGATGCAGAGGTCTCAAGCAGCAAACTAGTTGGCAAACCGATCTCCCCGCAAAATATCACGGCGGCAGATATGACATTACGGGCTAAACAATGCCCTGAGAACTTTTGCCTTACTTTGATAGGTAAACGCATTGCGCCTCTGTGTAACTAACAACAAAGCGGGCTTATTCCTGTGCTGGGCCTAGAAATATCGTTGAGTAGAATATGAACAAAACCGACACGTTTAGAAATGAAACTAGAGCCTGGCTAGAAGCAAATTGCCCACCAGGGGCCCGTGGCGAGGGTCAAACACCATGGGGCAGCAGCAAAATAGAGCTCAATAACGATAGCAAACTATGGTTAGAACGAATGGCTGAGCGCGGCTGGACAGTACCCACCTGGCCCGTGGAATATGGTGGTGCTGGACTAGATAAAGACCTGTACCCAATATTGATCGACGAACTCAAACGCATTAACGCCAGAACTCCATTGACAGGCCGCGGCGTGAACTACATTGGTCCAACTATTTTAGAGATGGGTACGGACGAACAAAAAACTCGTTGGCTACCGGGAATAGCACGCGGCGAAGGCGGCTGGGCTATGGGTTATTCAGAACCCGGCGCTGGGTCTGATCTTGCCAGCTTAGCATGTAAGGCAGAACTAAAAGGTGACCATTACATTCTCAATGGGCGCAAGGTTTGGACCTCAGATGCCATGCATTGCGACTACATTTTTGTCCTTGCACGGACCAACCCGGACGCCCCACAGCACCTTGGCATTAGCCTGATACTTGTAGATATGTCTCAGCCCGGTGTCGAAGTTACACCAGTTCGCCTGCTCTCAGGTGCATCGCCATTTAACGAAACCAATTTTGCAGATGCCATAGCGCCTGCTAGTGACGTCATCGGCGGGGTAGATAATGGTTGGACCGTTGGTAAACGTCTATTACAGTTCGAGCGCTCTACTCATGCGGGCATTAACACTTCGGGCTCCCAAGGCGGGCGTTCAAGTGACAGCCCTCTGCCTAAGCAAGTACAAAAATACAGTCCACTAGTCGACGGTAAGATCGCCGATAACAGTTTGCGCACGCGCCTACTGAACCACCAAATTGCATTTACCGCCCAACGACTTACGCAAAAACGAGTCATTGAAGAAACCGCCGCCAGCGCGCCGGGATTTGCCTCCTCCGCTGTGAAACTTTCCAACGCTCTGATTACTCAAGAGGGCGATGAAATACTCGTAGCGGCAATGGGTACCCAAGGCATTGGTTGGGGTGATACGGGCTTTGAACCGCAGGAGATAGAGACCACTCGAGAATGGCTTAAGCAAAAATCTTTGACCATTGCCGGCGGCACTAAGGAAGTACAGCTGAACATTATTGCTAAACGTGTACTAGGATTACCGGACTAAGCACGCTCAGGGTTGCAGACGTTGCAGATGCCATTGCTGATTCGCATCAAGCTGAAAATGCAGCCGGTCATGCAACCGACCTTCTCGCCCCTGCCAAAATTCATAAGCTTCAGGCTGCAGCTTAAAACCACCCCACGCTGCGGGTCTGGGCGCACGCTCAGTATGTTTTTCTGCAAGCAATTTGTAGCGCGACTCTAACTCTTCACGATTAGCCACCGGTCTGCTTTGCGCGGAAGTCGCTGCGGCTAATTGGCTAGCCAAAGGGCGAGAATAAAAATACGCATCCGCCTCAGCTTGGCTCAAAGTCACCACTTGGCCACGAATACGAATTTGCCTGTCGAGTTCGCGCCAGTGAAACAGCAGCTCGGCGCGAGGATTACCCGCCAACGCTAGCCCTTTCTCACTGCCCCCATCAGAAAACCAACTGAAGCCGGTTTCGTCAAACCCTTTCAGCAGCACAATACGCACAGAGGGCTGACCTTTAGCGTCCGCTGTTGCTAATGCCATAGCTGTGACATCTTGAATTTGCGCTTTTTCCGCCTCACCAATCCAGCGCCGAAACTGATCCAGCGGATTCTTTTCAACCTCGGTTCGGCTCAGAGTTGCGTATTTATATTCCCGACGCACATCACGAATAAAATCAGTCATTTCGAAGATTCTAATTGGTTTAGATTGGACCTAGCCTAGTGGGGAAAGGTCCACTAAGCCAGCAGTTAAGGGTGACTATCCGTCACTTTTGTTCAGCGCATCATCAGCTTCGGGCAGCGCACTGCGATAACCCCATACCGGCGACATAAACGCACCATACAAAAAGAGAATAAGAGACAGTGCCATGGCGGGCATTAGCGCGTTAAGCGTGCCAAATCGCTCAATCATCCAACCTAGAATAATAGCCCCTATCGGCGCACTGCCCACCATGCCAACACTGAACACTGACATAATCCGCCCCAGATATTCATTGGGGGCTGATTCCTGAACAATCGCCCGAGCCAGATTAGTGGTCACGCCCATATTCAAACCCCAGCCTATTGTGGCCACCACCATGACCCAAAATGCCGGTTCTATCCACATCAGATAAATAACAAGTATCCGAGATAATTGCATAAGCAAAAATAACCTACCCGGGGCTTTTAGAGGCATATAACGCAGCAGAATAATATTCGACAACGTAGCACCGGCAAAAAACACAGCCATAAGTACCGCCAACAACCAAGCGTCACCGTCGTAAATTCGTTTCACGATAAATGGGAAAACGGTGATGAAAGAACCCGCGTTGAAAATGCTGGAGCTAAACGTGATCAACAGCGTATGAAAGATAATTGGGCTGCGATAAGTAGCCACCAGACCATCACGTATTACTTGTACGGACGATGTATCAGATGCTGCAGTAACAGCCGGCACCACCGGTTCGATGCGCATCATCATCAATCCGGCTAAAACGAGACCAACCGCCTGCAGGGTAAGCACAGGCGTAATGCCGAAGTTATCAATCTGACCAGCAAGAATTAGTCCCACTACTTGGACCACAAAACCAATGGCGGTAGCAGCAGTCACACCTTGCTGAACAGAAGAGCGAGTTATACGATTTAGAATCGCTTGTTGGCCTGGCATAGAGTAGGACTGCACCACACTCATACCTAAGCCCCATATCGTTACAGTAGCCACACCCAACCACTGATACATTTCCATAAAAATCAGAAATATCGGTAGAATTGGCGCAATGAAATAGACCTTTATCAGCATTTCTCTAGGGTCACTGCGGTCTGCACTAGCGCCGCCCATCAACATCAACAATACGCCCGGAATACCTATTATGGCTTGCAGCAAGCCAACCTGATCTGCTGGTAATTGCAAAATCCCTATGAGCATCCAACTCAAAAGCAGTTGTTGCATAGCCAAAGCCATGCCGGAAAACCCTGTAGAGCCCAAGTAGGCGCGAAACCCAGGGTTGTGCCAAATAGATTGTGATTGTGTCAAAACGCTCCCCTTCCTCTCCCCAAGCATCGCTGCTAATACCGCCGGGCGCAAGATAAAGCCACCTATCCTGTACTCTTAAACATTGCTAAACGGTAAACTTAAAATCGATCTACTCAGGAGGTCAGTGGCGTAATGGATATCAACATCGGTGAAGGCTATACAAACTTAGATTTGTCTAACCAAGATTTCAGCAGTCAAGATTTATCCGACTGCACGTTTACCAAATGCCAGTTCGCCGGCAGCCTGTTTCGCAGTGCTAATTTAACAAATTGTCAGTTTGATCAATGCCAATTCATCAGCACAGACTCCGATAACCCGGCAAGTTTCGCTTGGGCAAATCTGCGCGAGGCGGTGTTTAGTCAATGCGAACTCAATATGGTGTTGTTCAACCATTGCCAAGGTTACGACTTGTCGTTCAAAGAATGTCAGATGCAAGGGGCCGATTTATCTTTAGCGGATTTTAAAATGCCCGTGGGCAATATGGACTTTGCCGCCCTAACGTTAACCGACTGCAATTTGTCCTACGCCAACCTGTCCAACACGTTTTTGGTGGGCTGCAAGCTGGCGAATAACCGGATGACTGAATGTCTGCTAGATTTTGCCGACCTCAGTGATGCAGATTTGAGTAACAGTGAGTTATTCAACGTTTCAGCAAGGAATTGCAAACTTCAAGGTGCGGACTTACGCGGCACCCAGTTCAACAATTTAGATTTGAAAAGCTTAGATTTAGAAGGAGTACGCTTGTACTACAGCCAGCTACCGGCATTAGTGCATGGGCTGAATCTTGTTTTGGAAGAAGAGTAGAATTTCTTCTCTGCAGACCTATGTATTTGGTCGGCGGCTATCCGCCGACTTAAAACGTCATTTACAGTTACTGCTCAATTTCTAACAGTTCCACTTCAAATACTAATGTGGAATTTGGCGGAATTGCACCACCCGCGCCGCGATCGCCATATGCTAGCTCAGGCGGAATAACTAGGCGCCATTTTGAACCCACGCCCATTAGCTGCAACGCCTCAGTCCAACCGGGAATAACACGATTTACCGGGAAGGTGGCTGGCGAGCCGCGCTCTACCGAACTATCAAATACAGTTCCGTCGGTCAAAGTGCCGTGATAATGAGTCACTACAGTGTCTTCGGCACTAGGCTTGGCACCGGTTCCTGCAACTAATACCTCGTACTGCAAACCTGACTCTAAAGTGGTCACTTCTGGTCGAGCCGAGTTTTCAGCACGGAAATTGTCACCAGTAGCATTCTTTTTCTCTAACAAGGCCTCAGATAGCGCGGTCATATATTGTTCTTGCTCTTCCATCGGCACTTGGGAATCTTCACCTGCAGCGGCGTCTCTGGCCCCACGCATGAACGCGTCCATGCTCACCAAACTCTCACTCTGTTCCATAATATTTTTTGCTTGGGAGTAGCCAATAATATAGCTCGCACCGTCAAGGTTGGACTCTGGACTAAATTTTTCTTCTTGCTCAGTTTGCGCGCCGGGCTGACAGCCGGCCATAAATAGGGTTGAGACAGCTCCCAACATCAAAACCAATCTTGTATTCATTCGATTCATCTCTATTAAAGGGTAAGTATTAAAGGATAGGTTGCCCGCCAGGATATTGGCGGGTTACATTCGTGGAGATAATAACGCCTTTGGGCCAATAATGTGTGCTTCGGGTCGGAAATTTCACACTACTTATCGGAAGGTCAGGGTAAAAAGACGATGGATTCGGTTAATAAATGAAACTATCGACCCCTTAGCGCCCAAAAGTGACGTTCAAGACAATTAGGATATTGTAAAATTATGAGCACAAATTTCATCATCCGCAGCTTGCTTACCTGCTCTGAGGTATTTGGTTTTTTGCGAAAGCTGGTTTTCATCGGTTTTTTGGGCTTCTTTGCAAGCCAAGCTTTAGCTGCTGAAGAGCTCACCACCATACCAACCCAGTCTGCCTCCGAATCTTTGACAGATGACAGTGTTAAAGCAGCGGTCGAGGAAAAAATTCTCGCAGCTCCCGTGTTATCGCCCTTAGACATACATCCAAGAACCAGCCTAATTGTTGTTGAGCAATTGCGGCGTAATCACTTTATCGACATAACCGTAAATGATGAATTATCTGAGCAGGTCTTCGACAAGTACTTGGCAGCCCTAGATCCCGGCCACTACTATTTCACCCAAGCCGATCTAGCAGATTTCGAAAAATATAGATTTCGTCTGGACGATGCATTGAAAAGGGGCAATCTGGATCCAGCGTTCCTAATATTTAATCGCTTCCAAGAACGTGTGGTGGACAGGCTGAATTACGTTATAGGGCTGATAGATAATGGCTTAGCAAACTTAGACTTTAGTCGGGATGAGTCAATTTTAATTGATCGTGAAGAGGCTGAGTCGTCAGCTGGCTCGACCGCTCATGATGACCTTTGGCGCAAGCGCTTGAAAGCACAAGTACTGACAATGAAATTGAACGACAAACCCCTTGAAGAAATTGCTGAACAGCTGAGAAAACGCTACCGCAACCAACTAAAATTTTCGGTTCGCAACAAGAGCGAAGACGCGTTCCAAACCTACATGACTTCATTTACCCAAACCTATGACCCCCATACCACCTACTTGTCTCCTCGTACATCTGACAACTTCAACATCAATATGTCGCTTTCTCTTGACGGCATTGGCGCAGTATTAAGAACAGAGGACGACACAGTAGAGGTGGTTCGCCTAGTACCCGCCGGGCCAGCAGACAAAGGCGGAGAACTCAAACCCGCTGACAAAATAATAGCAGTGGGCCAAGGTACTCAGGGACCACTTATAGATGTGGTTGGGTGGAGGTTAGACGATGTAGTAGAACTCATCAGAGGACCGAAGGACACAACAGTACGCCTGAGCATAGAAACCGCCATCGGAAAAGAAACTGAAAGTAAAAACATCACAATTGTACGCAATAAGATCAAACTAGAAGAGCAGGCTGCAAAGGCTAAAACCATTACTCTGGGCGACGAGGAAAAGCGCCTTATTGGGGTAATCGAGATCCCAGCTTTCTACGCAGATTTTGCAGCACAGCAAAAGGGCGACAAAAATTACCGCAGCACCACTAGAGATGTCCGCCGCTTATTGGAAAACCTAAAAAAAGAAAACATTGAAGGTCTGATTATAGATCTGCGCAGCAATGGCGGAGGCTCCTTACAAGAGGCGGATACCTTAACTGGTTTATTTATCCGCTCCGGCCCCACAGTTCAAGTAAAATCCGCTAGACGCAGAGCCAGTGTTCTCAGCGACAACAATACTGAAATCGCCTGGGACGGTCCTATGGCAGTTATGGTTAACCGCCTTTCGGCCTCAGCTTCAGAGATTTTTGCTGGCGCATTACAGGACTATGGCCGTGCATTGGTCATCGGCAACCAAACTTTCGGCAAAGGCACAGTTCAGCAGCTTGTGCCGCTAAACCGCGGCCAGCTAAAACTCACCACGGCAAAATTTTATAGAATTTCTGGGCAAAGTACTCAGCACCAAGGAGTGATGCCGGACATCGTGTTTCCAGCTCTAATGGACAACGACCTCATCGGTGAGAGCACTTTAGACGGCGCGATGCTTGCAGATAAAATAAGGCCAGCTAACTTTCGTCCAGTAAGCAGCCTGACAGATCTCGTACCAAACCTTCAAAGTCGGCACGATAGCCGCGCGGCTAATGACCCGCACTTCAAGTACTACCGAGCTTTAAGCCAGCGCAGTCAAGAAAAGTCGTCGCAAGAACTTTTATCTCTTAATGAGGAGCGTCGTCGCGCAGAGAGAGCAGAAGACGATATTTGGCGGCTAAACTTAGAAAATACACTGCGTAGTGCTATCGGCAAAGCGACAGCTGAGACATTAGATGCGTTAGAAGAAATGCAAAAAGCCGAAAATGAAGCCAAAGAGTTAGCGGCAAGTTCAGCAGAGGATGATACGCAAGAAGCGTTAAACGACGATAATCTCGTAGCTCAAGAAACTACCGAAGTTGCAGAAACTGAAGATGTCATAGAAGAAGTCAGCGAAGACCCATTATTGCGTGAAGCCGGGCGCGTGCTAGCAGACTTTGCTGATGTGCGAACACCCGCTACCCCAGCGCCTATAGTAGCGGCAGGTTCTAGCCAAGGAGTACCAAGACCTTTTGAGAGAGAAGGTGCCCAATACTAGGCCTTAAACGCTTTCTATCAGCGCCCAGTGCTTCAGCCTCTAAGCAAGACCTAAATAATCCCTAAATAAGCCCCTACAAAAGTAGAGGCGACGGAGCTAGAGGAGCTAAGGAAGCTAGAGGAGCTAGAGGAACCAAAAGGACTATGCAACCCTAGTCTGCGTCTACTTCAGGTAAGCGTCGTTTGATTGCGTCGACTAATCTGTGTTCAAAATCAGCCATTGCAAAGGTTTGCTGCTGTTGGTGTCCGTATCTGCGCAGAGTGACGGTACCATCTGCCACTTCACGCTCCCCGATAATCAATAGATTAGGAATTTTGCGCGTTGCGCCCTGGCGTATCTTCTTGGGCAGGGTATCGTTGGACGGAGCCAATTCAGCGCGAACCATTTGGTTACGCAGGCGTGCCACTATTTCATTCGCATAGTCATCATATTGTTCCGACACCGTCAGTAGCTGAACTTGAATAGGCGCAAGCCATGTTGGGAAAGCCCCAGCAAAGTGTTCGATCAAAAAAGCGACCATACGCTCATGGGTACTAAACGGTGCACGGTGAATACAAAACGGCGTATGTTCTTCGCCATCTGAACCCACGTACTTCAAGCCCATACGACCCGGCACAGCAAAGTCTAACTGCACGGTTGATACAGACTCTTCTCGCCCAGTCACTGTGCTGAACTGAATGTCTATCTTAGGGCCGTAAAATGCACCCTCGCCAAGGCCAACCTGATAGTCGATGGCCAGTTCATTCAGTACCTCTTCAAGTACCTGTTCAGAGTCGCGCCAAGCTTGCGGGTTATCAACAAACTTTTCTTTGCCCTTAGGATCTTCAGGATCCCACTTCGAAAGACGAACATGGAACTTATCCAAGCCAAGAATCCCATAAGCCTCTTGGTACATGGCCATAACCGCTTTGAACTCGTCCTTTATCTGCTCCTTCGTGCAATAGATATGCGCATCGTTCATACACATACCGCGCACCCGCACCAACCCACTCACCGCTCCGGAATCTTCAAACCGATAGACCTGACCATACTCAGCCAGTCGTATTGGTAAGTCTCTATAGCTGCGGGGTTCGGCAGAAAAAACTTTATGATGATGTGGGCAATTCATGGGCCGCAAACGATAAGACTCTTTGACCAAGCGTTCACCGCTACCGCCCTCATCGCTCTCGTCATCTAGGGCTGATTCTAATAGCTCCATAGGCGGATACATATCCTCAGCGTAGTAAGGTAGGTGCCCGGTGGTGTGATACAAAGATTCCTTAGCTAAGTGGGGAGTCGCCACTCTGGAATAGCCCGCTTTGAACTCAAGTTCCTTAGCAAGGTTTTCCAACTCATCGCGAATAATGGTGCCATTAGGCAACCATAAAGGCAGGCCTTTACCAATATCGTTATCAATAGTGTAAATGCCTAGCTCTCGACCTAGTTTTTTGTGGTCCCTGGCTTGGGCCTCTTCATAGGCACTCACGTGAGCATCTAAGGTTTCCTTATCTAAAAATGCCCATGCGTAAATCCGCGTCATCATCACATTGTCAGAATTACCGCGCCAATAAGCACCGGCGACACTGCGCAATTTAAATGCATCTCTAGGAATATCTTTTGTGGTGTGGACATGAGGTCCTTCGCACATATCTAAGAATGGCCCGTTGCGATAAAAAGACAAAGTTTCCAAGTTATTCTTTTCTATCAGTTCAGCGCCGTATTCCATTTTGTACGGTTCGCCCATTTCACCGATCCGGGAAAGACCATCTGCCGCCGAAAGATCCTCTCGATCAAATCGCTGACCTTTCTTAATGATCTTCTTCATCTTCTGCATCAACGCAGGAAAGTCTTCTTCGGTGAGTGGCTCCGACAAAATGAAGTCGTAATAAAAGCCGTCACTGATGGGCGGGCCAAAGCCAAGGGTACTACCCGGGCGTATTTCCAAAACAGCCTGGGCTAAGACATGTGCCAAACTGTGACGGACCTTGTACAGATCGTCTTTTTCTACCTCTTCAACTTGAGTTTCTGACATGGAACTACTTTCCCTTTCCTTGAACTACTTAGATCTATTTTTTGCTGGCTTTGCTGCCGCATCTATCGATTATCGAATACCGGCATATCCAGCAAGCTACCTCAGCCATACTAAGAGTAAAAACATACTTAGTCGCAACGGCGCCTACTTTATCACCCCTGACACCTGATAGCCCAGTACGCTCTAGTACAATATGGCACAAAGTACCCCCATGGATCTAAATAGCTATCCGCAGTAGGCTGAGTCTTGCCCGATAGACGTTTGCCCAACCAGGATGACAAATGATTGAAATGCCACAGCTACCCAACCCACATGCCATAGCGATGATGGCATTAACAGTGGTCGCACTTGTGCTCTTCAGCAAAGAACAACTCAAACTTGAGATCACTGCCTTATGTCTACTTGGCATCATCGTACTTGGCTTCGCCATTGCGCCCTTCCAAGATGTGGAGGCGACAGATTTTTTTGCTGGCTTAGCCCACGAAGCCCTGATAAGTGTTTGCGCCCTCATGGTCTTGGGTCAAGGTTTAGTGCAAACCGGCGCTCTTGAACCCGTAGGCCGACTATTGTCCGGTTTATGGGGCAAAGCACCGGTTTTTTCCCTTTTACTAACCTTAATAGTAGGTGGTGTACTATCTGCCTTCGTCAACAACACACCAATAGTTGTACTGTTATTGCCAATACTGATTAGCGTGTGTCTGCGCACCAACAAGTCACCCTCCAAAGTCCTAATGCCTATGGGTTTTGCAACTTTGGTCGGCGGCATGGCAACCACCATTGGCACCTCGACTAACTTGTTAGTTGTCAGCATAGCTCAAGATCTTGGCCTTAAAGAATTTGGTATGTTTGACTTTGCTGTACCGGCATTGTTGTCCAGCGGCGTTGCCGTCCTCTACCTGTGGCTAATCGCACCAAGGCTGTTACCCGACAGAAGCTCCCAACTGACTAACCACTCTCCAAGGTTATTTGAAGCTCGGCTACAAATCGGTGAAGAAAGTCACATGGTCGGTAAGACATTTGCTGAAGCGAGAACCGCTGCGGGACCAACTATGCAGGTACAGCGAATTCTAAGGCACGACACCATTGTCATGCCGCTTCCAGACTTGGTGCTCGCTGCGGGAGATCGTTTACGGATAAGAGATACCCCGCAAAACCTCAAGCAGTATGAGGATGCATTGGAAGGCTTGCTGTTTACCGCAACGACAGAGCAGCACAACGCTGATGCAGAAACTCAATACCAAAATACCGATGCCCCGGTCTCTACAGAGCACCCTCTAACCGCCGAAGATCAAACCCTAGTTGAAGTAGCTGTTGTGCAAGGCTCCAGCCTAGATCAAGCCAATTTAGGAGAAATTCACTTTATTCAGCAGCACCAGCTAGTGGTATTAGCCCTGCACAGAGCTGGCAAAGATATATGGCAAGCAAACCAAGAAATTCAACAAGTAGTCCTTAGACCTGGTGATGTTCTATTACTACAGGGCGCAAAAAACCAAGTCAGCGAACTTAAAAGCTCTACTGAGTTCTTAGTGCTGGATGGCAGTACAATATTACCCAAGACTGCGAAAGCACCCATAGCATTAGCCATCATAATCATTGTCGTAGCGTTAGCTGGCAGCGGCGTGCTACCCATAGCTGTAGCGGCATTAACAGGTACAGCTGCCATGTTGTTAACCCGATGTCTGAGCACCGGCGCTGCGATTCGCGCGGTTAGCCCGTCAGTTTATTTTGTCGTAGCGGCAAGCCTAGCCTTGGGCATGGCACTACAAAAAACAGGTGCAACCGTTTATCTAACCGAAGTATTTTTATTTGCCACCTATGGAGCAAGCCCAGCAATCATCTTATCCGCACTAATGTTGCTTTTGGCCGTTCTGACCAATGTGGTATCTAACAATGCTGCGGCCGTTATAGGTACGCCTATCGCAGTAGGCATAGCGACTCATTTGCAACTGCCTCCAGAGGCTTTTGTACTGGCAGTTCTATTTGGCGCAAACATGAGTTACGCCACGCCGATGGCATATAAAACTAACCTTCTGGTTATGAGCGCAGGCAACTATACCTTTGGCGATTTTGTCAAAGTAGGTTTACCACTCACACTAATCATGTGGGTTACCCTAAGCTATCTATTGTCTATGCTGTATCTCTAAGGCAGAGTTTTTATAGCCTAGATTTTTGTACCCAGGCCATCCCAATACAACGAGCAATTTAAGATGCATACGCAAAATCTAAAGCAACTCACTAGGACTGCACTAGCCAAAACAGCCCTGACGAGCATGATTTTGACAGTATTGCTGACTACGGCGAATGCCAGCAATGCAGGGGAAGCGCCGAATATTCTTCTCTTGGTGGCGGAAGACCTAGGGCCCAGAATTGGTAGCTATGGTGACACTGTAGCGCATACACCCAACTTAGATGAACTGGCCAGACGCGGCGCGCGTTTCAGCCAAGTATTTACTACGGCAGGAGTCTGCGCGCCCAGTCGCGCTGCGCTCATTACGGGTCAACATCAGATCAGTTTTGGCGCACAAAACATGCGCACCTCCACCGGCCCTCTTGGACCATACCTAGCACTGCCCCCAAAAGAGCTCAGAGCATTCCCAGAAATTTTACGCGGCAACGGCTACTTTACTTTTACCGACCGCAAATTAGATTATCAGTTCAGTGGCATTAACAACGGTAGCGGTCCGTTTACTATTTGGGATGCACAGGGTGACCTCGGTGACTTTCCGAATAATGTGCAGGCGGCACCTTGGCGCAAGAGAAAAAACGGGCAGCCCTTCTTTGCGCTGATCAACTTTCTTGAAACTCATGAAAGCGGCGTAATGCGTCCTACTGGCAAACCTTACAGCCAAAGCCATGCAAATACCCAAAAGTTCCGCCATGGCTTGCAGTTAGTCCCAGCAAGCACAACCGACCCCAAGCAGATTCAGCTACCGCCCTATTACCCTGACCTTGCAGAAATTCGCCAGGACATTGCAAGGCACTACGACAATATTCATGCCATGGACAGCAAGGTGGGAGCAATTCTGACGGCCCTTGAAAAAGACAATTTAGCCGACTCCACCATCATTATCTGGACTACTGATCATGGTGACGGCCTACCCCGAGCAAAGAGGGAGTTATTAGACACTGGCATCCATGTACCAATGATTATTTATGTGCCAGAAAAATTAGCCAAGCAACACTTAGCCGTGCTTAACAAACTCACTCAAACCAAAACCTCGGCACGTCATCGCGAGCTTACCGGCCAACTCATTAGCTTTGTTGATCTAGCGCCAACAATTTTAGGCTTAGCAGGAATCAGTCCGCCGGACTATCTACACGGTAGGAATTTTTTGCACAACGCCAACAAAGGCAGTCCAAAGTACACTAAGAGACAGTACATTTACGCGTCAAGAGATCGAATTGACGAAGTTATAGACAAACAACGTGCCATTCGCAGTCATCGCTACAAGTATATTCGCAGTGACTACCCCCAAGTACCCGGCGGTCACCCTTTGGCATATAGAGACAATTTGGATATGACTCGGGCTTGGCGGTCAGCTTTTGTGTCGGGAACATTACCACCCCACCAAAACGCATGGTTTTTACCTACCGGTCGCAAACAGTTATACGACCTGAAGGAAGATCCCTACGAGCTGAACAATTTGGCACAGGCACCACAGCTAGCCCATATAGTTAGGTCTATGGACAAAGCCCTAAATGAGTTTATTGATAAGGTGGGTGACACTGGCAGAGAACCAGAAAATAAAATGCGTGACAGGTTTTTGCTGGCTGGAGAAATACCCAAAACACCTCCTGCACAAATTACTTGGATAAATGGGAAGGCAGTTATCACCAGTCCGATTGGTGCAAGCGTTGGCTACCGGATCATTAGTGAAAGCCCTGCCGAAGCAAACTCTGCTACAAAAGCCCAGAGTTGGGAGCTATACCGCCAACCCATTGACGCCAACACCATAGAAGCAAAATCAGTACGTTATGGCTGGCAGGCCAGTGACATTACGACCAGCCAGCGACCACGTGAATAACAGCCTTACAACCTGCAGGCAATATCCTCGTTAGCAAGTTAACGTTTCGGCGCAACACTAGATTGAGTTTCTTTCACCCAGAACAACATAGTTCCGCCAAGTAGCATTAGTGTAATGAGCGAAGCAAACCCTGCTCTTTGAGACTGAAAATAGGTTGTAGTGGTGGCGACCAGTAAGGGCGCAAGAAACGCTGTTACTGACCCGCTTAGTCCGTAAAGGCCAAAAAACTGCGCGGCCATTTCAGGGGGCGAGATTCGCGCCATCAAAGTTCTCGACGCAGACAACCCAGTAACAAAAAAGAGCGCGAAAATTTGGTTGGTAGCAAAATAGGCAATTTCAGCAACGGTATTAAAATAGGGAAAACTCCAAACGGGCTCCACTGAAACTGGAACAATGAAAAAGATACTATCCGGTTGGTAGGAGACTAATGTCAGCAAAACAATTGAACTCATACCAACGGCTATCTTCAGTGTTTTCATTGATCCTAGTTTATCGTCCAGTATGCCCCCCAAATATGCGCCAATCATTGCAGACAAACTTGTAAACAAGCCAAAAATTAAAAGTACCGTTGAACCCCATTGAAAAGTCCCGGAAGCATAAATGCCGCCAAAAACCAGAACACCAACCATACCGTCGAAGTAAAACATACGCGCCAAGAGATAACGGGCAATATTGGCATAGTGTTTAAGCTGCTTAACGGTTTCAATTACATCCTTAATACCAGACTTCACCACCTGAGTTACGCCGAGTGATGACGGTTTACCGTCCGGGGTAAAAAGTAATACCGGCAATGAAAACAACAGTACCCACACGCCTGCAATTGGACCCACAATGCGGTCATGCTCGTGACTGGCTTGGTCTAAACCAAACAAAGGCTGCACAGGCAAAAAGGCCCAGTCTTGGGTGCCGGGTAAAGCAAACGCAAATAATACAAAGAGCATAAGCGAGAGGCCGCCGAAATTACCCAACGAATAGGCTATCCCCGAAATGACACCGGCTTTTTCCACGGGGGCAATACCCGGCAACATGGCGTTATGAAAAACTTCAGAATAAGCAAACACCACGAGTATCACTAGTAATACCGCTAAACTTTGCATAACACTGAATCCAGCGTCAGCGGGCTTCACCCACCACAATGCAATAGCACCCAAGCCAATCAATACAACGGTTGCGGCAAGCCAAGGTTTTTTCCGCCCGCCTTTATCAGCTATTGCACCTAAAAACGGAATCGTAAGCGCCATGATCACGCCAGCTGTTGCGTTCAGATAACCAATTAGTGACTGTCCTCTAATTGGATCGCCCACCACCACATTACTAAAGTAAGGGAAGAAGATATAAATCACTACCGCGATATAAAATGGATCACGCGCGCACTGACCAAAGGTCCAACTGTAGTAACCCAGTGGCGTAGCTGCGGGCGTTCCAGCAATCGATAGAGGCCTTGCGCTTTCATTACTGCTTTGACTCAAACTCATATTCCAAACTCTTTGCTAGTTAGCCTATCGCAACAAATCTACAGCTTCTTCAGTTCTGGTTTTTCACCTGTACTACCTTTTGTTACACCAGCAAATTTTGAATTACGCCCAGAGGTATGCGGGAATTTACGTGACAATTCCGGGCCAGCCGCAGTTAGTCCACCATCTACCACCAACGCATCGCCGGTGACAAAGATCGAGTCATCGCAGGCAAAAAATAACGCTGCGCCAGCAATATGGTCGCCCTGGCCATATTCGGGCCAAGGTTGTGCTCGACTAAAACTCTCTTTAGTACGCTCGGGCTTACCGCCGTCTGCTAAGGGTGTGGCAATAAAGCCTGGGCAAATGGCATTAACGCGAATGTGATCTGCGGCAAGCTCTACTGCTGCAGATTTGGTCATGCTCACCACAGCAGCTTTAGCGGCGGAATATACTAACGGTCCTGCATCTCCGCTGAGTGCGGCAATAGATGCTGTATTAATAATTGAACCACCCGCGCCCTGAGCACGCATAATTGCCGCAGCGTGCTTAATGCCAAGAAACACACCTTTAGCCACAACATCCATTGTGTAGTCCCAGGAAGCTGTGGTGGTTTCGGTCAAGGGACCAATTGCGCCACCCACACCAGCGTTATTGAATACAATATCTAGCCTGCCATAGGTCTCTAGCGCCGCATTAAGGGCGGCCTCTACATCACTCTCAACTGCTACATCCGTAGGAATAAATAGAACATTCTCGGCAAAGCCCAATTCCGTTGCATGAGCAATTACTCCTGCACCTGTTTCGTGATTGAAATCGGCAATCACTACATTTGCGCCTTCAGCTAAAAACCGTAGCACCGTGGATTTACCCATACCACTTGCGCCACCTGTAATCACTGCAGTTTTACCCGCCAAACGCGCCGAATTTTGTTGTTTATCTGTAGTTGTCATCGCTTCCCCACTCCTTTAAGCAAATCTGATTTCAAGCCTTTATATCATGCCTGTTAGATAGGGGTACTATCAGCGTACCGAGGTTGATCGCTGGGCAAAACTGCAACTCAAACCAAAAGCATAGTTATAAAGCATAGCTATGTTGAAGGTAGGTTGAGGATTAACCGCTCCCTGACACCGCAACTTTCGCAACAAATTAATTTCAATTAACCTAGACTCGCAGAGCATCAAAATTTACCGGACTAGTGCGCCGCTAATGCGAATTTTCAAATGGGGATAGAACAATGATTGATTGCCACTACTGGCCGACACCCAACGGCTGGAAAGTCACAATTATGCTGGAAGAGTGTGGACTAGATTATAACTTAGTGCCCATCGATATCGGTGGCGGCGATCAATTCAAACCCGACTTTCTGCGAATTAGCCCAAACAATCGAATGCCTGCAATTGTAGACCACGCGCCAGAGGGCGGCGGTGAAGCAATTGGCCTATTTGAATCTGGCGCTATCCTGGAATATTTGGCTGACAAAACTGGCAAATTCCTCCCTTCAATAGGTGGCGAGCGAGGGGCAGAGCGTTACAAAGTCCTGCAATGGGTGCATTGGCAAATGGCCAACCTTGGACCAATGATGGGTAACGCCAACCACTTCAAAAATTATGCTCGCAACATTACCGACGACCCCAGTAAATTAGAATATGGGGTGAAGAGGTTCATGGGTGAAGTAGACCGGCTTAGTGGCGTAATGGATGCCCAGTTATCTGCTAATACCTACCTAGCCGGTGAAGACTACTCAATTGCCGATATGGCTGCCTGGCCTTGGGCATTTTTGCTCGGCCGCATGATCGACGAAGATATTTGGCACACATTTCCACATCTTAAACGCTGGGTTGATCTTGTTGCATCACGGCCTGCCGTTCAAACCGGCCGTAAAGTTGGCGCTGAATTGGGCAAACAGGAACTGACTGAGGCACAGGCTAAGGCGCGGCAAGAAATCCTTTTTAATCAAAGCAATGACAAAGTACGCGCGGCAAGAGAGGCCGCTGCTCAATCTAAGTAAGTTAACTTAAATAGAGAAAGCGACCCATTGGACAAGATCTAATGGTTATACTTAAGAGAGTTTTGCGTAGATTTTTCGCCTAGCGGCCTAATTGATTAGAACCCCATTATGAAAAAGCCCGGAAAGAATCATCCATGGAAGTTAGGCCTATCTGGTCCTGTCTCCTATGCCACTAAAGGCTCGGGAAAGTGGCATGGGTTTTATTCACCTCCAGAAGCTGCCAGCCCGGTAAAGACCTTGAGCCCGTCAGAAATCAAGGAACTAGGTCTGGAGTTGGTCATCCCCGTTGCAGAAATTCAAGAAGCTCGTCGCATGTGCCAACAACTGCATCCAGACCGAGGCGGTGATCCAGAGGCATTCCAATTTTGGAAAGAAAAGTTAGATCGACTCAAGCGTAGAGTTCGCCGCTAGCTCGCATACGCCCGACAATAGCCATTTTTGCAATAAGCCCCGCACTGCATAGAACTACAGTCCGCGGGCATTTTACTTTGCCCAAAACCACATTCAGACCTGCCGATCCCATATAGCGAAGAAGACAGTAGAGTACTGTTAAGGATTTCAAACCAGTGTTAGTGTTGGGACCGAGGGATTACAACTAGCCAAGGCCACTGGCCCAGCAGTTGGCGATGAACCATGAAAGCGCATACCGATTTGTTGGCTTTAAGTAGCCCCCTCCTTTTGCATTCATAGCGCCGAGTAAGTACATATGAAAAAACTAATTCTCTTTATATCCGCTGTTTTCAGCCCAATGCTCAATGCTGATTTACTTGAAGAAGTAACTCATGGTTACGCAGACAACAATGGCGTAAAAATCCACTATGTAAAAACTGGGCAAGGCCCGTTAGTCGTCATGATTCATGGCTTCCCAGACTATTGGTACACTTGGCGACATCAAATCAATGCGTTGAAAGAAAACTTCACCGTTGTTGCAATGGACCAGCGCGGCTATAACCTCAGCGACCAACCTGAAGGCGTAACCGCCTACGCAATGCCTAATTTGGTCGGCGACGTAGCTGCAGTGATCAAACATCAGGGCGCATCAAGTGCAAGTGTGGTGGGCCACGACTGGGGCGGCGCGGTGGCTTGGCAAGTGGCTTTTAACCTACCCCAAATGGTTGATAACTTGGTCATTTTAAACCTCCCCCACCCCAGTGGTATGGCAAGAGAACTCGCAACAAACAAAGAACAACAAAAAAATAGCGCCTATGCGCGAAGATTCATTAAGGGCTCGCCCACTGACCAAGACATAATGTTTGGCGGGCCAATGTCCGCTGCAGGATTGGCAGGTTGGGTAAAAGACGAAAAAGATCGTAACCATTATATCGAAGCGTTTAAGCGCAGTAGCTTTGCTGGCATGTTGAATTTCTATAAAGCCAACTATCCGTCAACTGATAACCCCAGCCCAGTCGCAGATGCCAATGGCACACCACGCCTGCCCATGCCCGTACTCATCTTCCACGGGTTAAAAGATACAGCACTACACTCCAATGGCTTGAACAATACATGGGATTGGATAGATAACGATGTCACCATCGTCACAGAGCCAAACGCAGGGCACTTTGTCCAGCAAGATGCTGCACAACTGGTTTCACAAACAATGCAATGGTGGTTATCGACTCGAACACCTTAGCTAAAGGCCACAACTAAACAGTAATCAATAACAATAAACGAGGGGAATCGTTTTGTCTGAGCCAACCAAATTTGGGCCGAACTATCGGAAGTACGCACTAGGGATCCTTCTCGTTGGGTATGTGATTAATTTTGTCGACAGGTCCATCTTGGCCCTGTTACTCGAGCCCATTAAGCTGGAATTAGTGCTCACGGATTCCCAACTAGGATTTCTTGGCGGTTTAGCCTTTGCTGTTTTTTATACCTTCGTAGGTATTCCTATCGCAGCATTAGCCGACCGTCGCAGCAGAGTAAAAATTCTCGCTGTATCTATGATAATTTGGAGCGCGATGACCGCCTTCTGCGGCCTTGCCAACAACTTTATAACGCTGTTACTTGCACGCATCGGTGTGGGTATTGGAGAGGCCGGGGCAAGCCCACCAAGCCATTCCTTAATTTCCGACTATTTCCCGATAGAAACTCGCGCCACCGCCCTATCAATATATGCATTGGGCATTCCTATTGGCACAATGATCGGTAGCTTTGTTGGCGGCTGGGGGGCTGATGCCGTTGGTTGGCGCAACACTTTCTATTTAGTAGGCATACCCGGCATTCTCTTTGCACTCGTAGTTTGGTTTACCCTACGCGAACCGCCAAGAGGCATGTCAGACGTAAAGCTCGACCAGCCCCCTGTAGCGCCTATTCAGACCCCACCCCCACCACCAGTAAAGACCGTTCTGAAACTGCTTTGGAGCAAATCCTCGTTTCGACACCTTTCTTTTGCGGCGGGGTTACACGCCTTCGTAAGCTATGGCGCAGGTACTTGGAATGCGCCATTTTTCATCCGCATCCATGATGTCTCTCTCACGGAAGTTGGCAGTATTTTAGCCATCGTTGCAGGTGTTGGTGCCATTGGTACGTTTTTTGGTGGCTACATTGCAGACAAGCTCTCGGACCGTACTGACGATAAACGTTGGTATTTTTGGGTTCCGGGCATAGCAACACTGATCATGGTGCCATTTCAACTGGTTGCCTATTTATATGGTGGTATGTGGGTGGTAGTGGCCTCATTGATGATGGTCGCCATTTTGGGCGCCGCATATCTAGGACCATCGTTTGCGATGACTCAAGCGCTGGTTTCACTACGCATGCGAGCCGTGGCCTCCGCAATATTACTGTTTGTACTTAATCTTATTGGCATGGGTCTTGGTCCTTATTTAATAGGTATCCTGAGCGACACTTTGGCCCCAGACTTTGGCAGTGAATCAATACGCTACGCTATGGTCGCTGCTGTAATGGTTAACGTATGGGCGGCGTGCCATTATTTTTGGGGTTCACGAACAATGCGCGGAGATTTAGCCGACACCCAAGAAATGAACGAAAAAATGTTAGCTCAAGGTGATGCGGCGTAAACCACAGCACTGCAACGCGTATTGGCCTTTAACCAAGGTTATTTACCGACACAAAGAATCTGCACAAACCCAGAGGAGAAGAATATGAAACTAGGTCTATTGGCAGGAAACATTGGCCCACGGGTCAAAGTGAATCTAGAAGTGGTTAAACATGCTGAGGCATTGGGCTTCGATTCAGTATGGACTGCGGAAGCATGGGGTGGCGATGCCGTGACACCAGCCACATGGATGCTTGCCCACACAGATAAAATTAAAGTGGGTACTGCAATTATGCAAATGCCCGCACGTTCGCCGGCAATGTCAGCTATGACAGCTATGAGCCTTGCCGAACTCTCTGGTGGCCGTTTTATAGTTGGCCTAGGCGCATCTGGCCCCCAAGTGGTAGAAGGCTGGCACGGTGTTCCTTATGGCAAACCTGTCACGCGACTTAAAGAATACGTAAAAATCATGAAACAGATTTTTAAGCGTGAAGGCCCATTAAGCTTTGAAGGTGAGTTATATCAACTGCCCTTTACCGGCGCAGGCGCCACAGGTCTTGGTAAACCGCTAAAGAGCATTTTGCATTGCGAAGAGGACATTCCAATTTTCGCTGCCAACATAACACCCAAAGGCGTAGCTGCCGCGGCAGAAGTGTGTGACGGTTTCTTCCCAATTTGGATGGACCCCGAAAAACACGATGTATTTTCCGGACCTATCCAGGAAGGCTTCAACAACGCCGGTGATAAAGACATGTCTCAATTTGAGGTATCGCCCTTTGTGACGGTGTCTATGGGCGATGATGTAGAGAAGTGCATGATGCCTATCCGCGCAAACATGGCCCTGTACATTGGCGGCATGGGCGCGCGCGACAAGAACTTTTATAACAACTACGCCAAGGCATTGGGTTTTGAAGATGCGGCGGTAAAGATACAAGATCTATTCTTGGCTGGACGCAAAGACGAAGCGGCAGCAGCTGTACCCGCAGAACTCATTGACGCATGTCATTTGGTTGGCCCGGCTGAGCGCATTAAAGAACGCCTACAACGCTGGAAAACTGCTGGCAATCATGGCCGCGTAGCCTCAATGCTGCTGGGTTGCCGACAACCTGAAGCACTGGAAGTCATAGCAGGTGAAGTGCTTTAACGAGGAGCATTAGCAAGGAGCTTGAGCAAAGAGCTTGAGCAACACTTTAACAGAGCACTAACCGCCTGCTTAAACTTTGCGCAGCATCTAGCAATGTATAACGCCGCCAGCGCCCACAAAACTAAGAGACAACCTACAAAAATATAACTAAGGATTTTCTATGTATCCAGGTCACTGGTCGAAGGTAAAACCAAACACCCCCGCGCTCATACATGCCGCTACTGGTGAGGAAATTACCTGGTTGGAGCTAGATCATCGCTCTAATCAAGTCGCCAACCTGCTGAAGTCTCGTGGGCTTAAAGCAGGCGATCATATTTCGCTACTTATGGAAAACCATCTCTCGTTCTTTGAAATTGCGTGGGGTGCTTATCGGTCCGGTTTGTACATCACCTGTATCAATCGCTATCTGACCGCCGAAGAAGCCGCTTATATAGTTAACGATTCAGGTAGCAAAGTACTCTTTACCTCTAGCAATCTGGCAATTACAGCTGAGCTTTTGCCAATGATTCCAAATTGCCAACACCGTTTTATTCGCGGTGATTCGGTCGCTGGATATGAGGACTATTTTGCAGCGGTACAGCAACAAAAAACCACACCCCTGGCTGATGAACCTTCTGGCGACAGCATGCTCTATAGCTCTGGTACAACTGGCCAACCCAAAGGGATCAAACGTCCCTTGTCGGGATTACACGTTAGTGAAGGCATACCTGGCGTAGAACCGAACAACCCTTACGGGCTTAATGCAGACACCATTTATCTTTCGCCTGCCCCGCTCTATCACGCAGCGCCATTTGGCTATTGCATGCGCTCATTGGCCTTGGGTGGCAGCGTGGTAATGATGGAGCGCTTCGACCCAGAGCAAGCCTTACAATACATTCAGCAGTATCAAGTTACCCACTCTCAATGGGTGCCAACCATGTTTATCCGCATGCTGAAACTAGAAGACGAAAGCAAATCTAAATATGATCTGAGTAGCCACCAATGCGCCATCCACGCTGCCGCACCATGCCCAGCGGAGATAAAGCATCAAATGATGAATTGGTGGGGACCCATCTTATGGGAATACTACGCCGGCACAGAACGCAATGGGTCAACCATTATCGGCCCGCAAGACTGGTTGGCTAACCCTGGTTCGGTAGGCAGAGCCCATACCGGCGTGCTACATATTTGCGACGAAGAAGGTGTCGAACAAGCCCAAGGTGACGAGGGCATGATTTACTTCGAACAGCCAGAACGCAACTTTGAATATCATAATGCGCCAGAAAAGACTTCCGGGGCTACCCACCCGATACATAGCAACTGGACCTCTTTGGGAGACGTTGGCTATCTGAATGAAGGTGGTTTTCTATTTCTAACGGACAGAAAGGCTTACATGATTATTTCTGGCGGCGTGAACATCTACCCAAGAGAAATTGAAGATGCCTTAATCATGCACGATAGCGTTCAGGATGTTGCTGTTTTTGGTGTACCCAACGCAGACTTTGGCGAAGAGGTAAAAGCAGTAGTGCAGCCTATGCCAGGCATAGTTGGCAATGAATTGCTCGCCGAAGAAATTATTGCTTACGCCAAAGACAATTTGGCCGGCTACAAGATTCCACGATCAGTGGATTTTCTTGACGAGCTACCTCGACTGCCCACCGGCAAACTCTATAAGCGCTTGCTCAAAGATCAATACTGGCCAGCCAAGTAAGCCTAGAACTTAAGTACTGCTAAAGCGGCGGTCCGAGCCCGATAAGCTTGGTCCCATGCTTGGATATTTGGATAGTCGCCTATTACTTCAGCCTTACCGAAGCGGGCAAATTGCAAGCCACTTTGTAATGTGCAGTCAGCTATAGACACCTGCTCACCCATCAACAAATTGCGCCCGTCACCGAGTAACTCTTCTATAAAACCTAAAGCTTTTGGCAGACTGGCCTCAATCTCCGCGGCGGCTTTGGGGTCTGCAGGCAAGCCAAATGGCGAATTAGTAACGTGTACGTAGCGAGCTAGGGGTGTTGCTACACGCAGCTCCACAATGCGCTCTAACTCACGCGCAAAACTGCGCTCTGCCGGATTAGAACCAAGCATATTATTTTCAGGAAACTTTTCTTCAAGGAAATCTATAATGCTTAAGGATTCAGTTAAATAGCGGCCATCGTCCAACTCCAATACTGGCAGTGCGCCAAAGCGGTTACGACGTAAATGCTCTGGGGAATTTTGCTCCCCCTTAAGCGTATTCACCCGCACCTGCTCTATATTTAATGAGCTACCAGAAGCTTCTCGCTCTGCAATATAGAGCATCACTTTGGTGGGATTGGGAGCTGCTGGTACGGTGTATAGTTTCATAGCTGGCCTCTGATTTTGCTTTTTTCTACTTTTGCTTTCTTATGCTTCTTTGGCGCTTAAATCCTAGCACTTAACTGATTTTAAAGGAGGCAGCATGACTCACCACCTTCAGCAATTCGCACGCACAGAATTTCACCGGTGCTTTCTACAATACCAAGTTGGAGCAATGAGGAACAGTTTCCGCAAAAGAAGCTGGGGCTAACGTTACCGGAGGTTTATGCGGCGCTTTTGCGTAGACCTATTTTGGCGCTTTATGACGGCATTAACAGAACCAGTTCAATCTAAAGCAGTTTCTTGAATATGACGCCAGCGCCATCCATGAGAGCCTTTGTGCACTAACCCAAGGGCCGAACGCCTATTTTCTAGGCTGGAATTCGCCGCCCCGCTTTGGACCTCAACATAAGAGACAACGCCTTCGCTGGCTGATTCAGACAATACGTTAATTTGCTCAACCACCGCTAGAAACTGCTCATTGTCACGAGGGTGATTTCTTATGCTCTGCAAGAATTCTGCACCGGTTAGAGTCGTGCCGCTGGGGTACACCAAAACCAAATTGTCCGGGCACGCATAGTCTAACCATGCCCACGTGGTAACTGCATCCGAGGAGCCGGAAAACCATCCAGTCAAGTTGGCATGAAACAGGCTCACAAAGTCAGCAATACCACCTGGACCCGCTACTTCAAAGTCATCCTGTTGGATTTGCCACTGGCCAGTTTCTTGCTTAACCCATAACTCGTTGGTAATAAATCCGGCAGCAATATTCATAGTCCAATGAGCAGACAAGCGCACGCGGTTGTCGCCCACTACCTCAAGCCGAATATTCGAATAAACTAATTTGCAGGCACCAGTACTTAATAAATGGGACCAAAATTCCTCTATATCCTGAAGACCAATACACATTGGATTGGGACGCGGATGCATAGAAGCATCCTTGGTATAGGCATTCACTATGGTGCGCAAGTCACCTTGGTTAAATGCGGTAATCCACGCCTGGCTTGCGGCTAAAACTTCTGCTTGAACTTGTTGCTGCATGAAATTTATCTCCGTTTGAGTAAAGCAATTTGATGAAAAACTTTACCCTTTTGAATAAGCACGGGGGTGGACCAAATAGGCCGATCTAAATAAACTGAACTGGCAATCGAAATGACCCATGTGACAAGCCCTAACCTACGCCCGCTGGCAAAATCCGTGGGCAGATTCTGGTTCAACGGCAGTATTAGTCGGATATTCGCAGATTTGGAGAGTGAGGGGTTGGGGCTATTGAAAGTGAGTCTGGCCTTTAGCCATTAAGCACTGCTGGCCCCATACTTGTTTGCTGTACGTGGCGCCACATCCAACCTTGAGGTGATTTTTTTAAAAACGCCAAATTGCTACGCACATCATTATAACTAGGCTCATCAGTCATACGGCGATATTCAACAAAGTAAACCACACACAAATTTTCACTCATTGAAACAACCTCAACCTGCGACATATCTATCTCTAGATCCGGAAACTTAGAGGATAAGTTGTAAACGTGGTCACGGAATTCGGCGCCAGTATATTTTGTTCCATCTGGCAAAACGATTTCCATATCATCACCCCAGGGACTAGATAGCCTGGACCAGTTGGCCTCGGTTACATCGCGCCCAGTCAACCGGTCCTGCAAATTTTTGGAAAAATTTTGTATAAACTCCAAAAAAGAGTCCGAAGCTTCAGCAAGCTCAGGTTCCACTGCTACTTTACTACTAACTATCTGCCAACCTTTGGCGCCTTCCAACCAAACTTGACGCATGGAGAAGCCTTTAACATCACCTTTGCCGGCGGACAATCTGGCAGACAAACTAACGGTGTTTTCATCTATGCCTTGAATCTCGACATCGCGAACTACTAAATCCTGCTTCAGCTCAACAACCAGGACTTTCCAAAATCCCTCAATTTGCTCAATACCGACAAACTGAGAAAATCCATTTACTTCAATGGCAGCATCGTCCGCATACGCCAAAAGCAAATCTTGTATTTGTTTTGCGTTTACCCTTTCAATAAACAATACATAACTTTGCAAAACTTGAAGGAAAGTACTTGGTTGTAAATTACATCTGTTCAAAATTTGGTCCTCAGATCGTTACGAAAGGAAACACTCAGTGAATGTAGCTGATAGAACGCTCTTAAGATACTAATTCCGTTCTTAAAAATGGCTTTGCGGCGGCACTAAACTAAATTTGGCTCTTTGTTAACATACGTTGAAAGAATATTTTGACCTGCGCAACAAATCCGCGTCAGTCAATGACTATCGAAAAACGCGCTATCGAGAAAACAACTAATCTGGAAGCTAGCCAAGGCCGTGAGCACACCCAAGAAGCCGCAGAAAATTATTCCCTATGCAGGGCTAGCAGCTAAATCATGAAGACCCAATATCCCCCATACCTGCTATGCTTTTGACTCGCTGGGGAGAAACTCATTTGTCTACTTACGACTACATTATTGTCGGTGCCGGTACCGCAGGCTGCGTACTTGCCAACCGATTGTCCAAAGATCCATCTAAGCAGGTCTTGCTGCTAGAAGCTGGCAAAAAAGACAACTACTTCTGGATAGATATTCCGGTAGGTTACCTCTACACGATAGGCAACCCACGGACAGATTGGTGTTTTTCCACAGAGCCCGAAGCAGGTTTAAACGGTAGGAGTATTGGTTATGCCCGAGGCAAGGTCATCGGTGGCTCATCCTCGATCAATGCCATGATTTATATGCGCGGGCAGAAGAGCGACTACGACTATTGGGCCAGCCAAGGCAATCGTGGTTGGGGCTGGGACGATGTTCTACCCATCTTTCGTCGCTCAGAAGACTACCAACATGGCGCCGATGACTTTCATGGTAGCGGTGGCGAGCTTAGGGTTGAAGAGCGCCGAGTAAACTGGGAGATCCTAGATGTTTGGCGTGAGGCAGCCGCCCAATGTGGCATTCCAAAAATTAAAGAATTCAATACAGGTGACAATTTCGGCAACGCCTACTTCCAAATGAATCAACGCTCCGGTAAGCGTTGGAGCGCCGCCAGAGCGTTCTTAGACACGGCACAAAAACGCCCCAACCTTACTGTGATGACCCAAGCCATGGTGCAAAAACTGGCAATTGAACAAACAGACAATGGTGCAACGGTTAGCGGTGTGCACGTACTGCATAAAGGTCATAGCCAATTGATTAACGCAAGGAACGAGGTGTTACTGGCAGCCGGTGCCGTAGCTTCGCCACAGATTTTGCAGTTGTCGGGTATTGGCGAACCCGAGCTGCTACAAAGTCACAGTGTTGAGCTGAAGTGCAACCTGCCAGGCGTAGGGAATAACCTGCAAGACCATTTGCAGATCAGGACCATCTACTCGGTTGATAACACAGTGACCCTAAACCGCCGAGCCAAATACCCCTGGGGTATGGCAAAAATGGGGCTTGAGTATTTTTTCAACAAAACTGGCCCTATGACCATGCCACCGTCTCAACTGGGAGCATTTGCTAAAAGTGATCACGGTCAAGCATCCGCTAATATTGAATGGCACGTACAACCGCTGTCATTAGACAAGTTCGGCTCGCCACTGCATAAGTATGATGCAATCACGCCATCTGTTTGTAATCTAAGGCCTTCAAGTAGAGGCAGCATTACTATTAGCTCCACTGATCCGGCTGCCGCTCCTGCCATCAGGCCTAACTACCTGTCCACTGAGGAAGATCTCAATGTAGCTGTGGCAGGCTTGAAGTTCACCCGGGAAATCATGGCTGCACCAGCCTTACAGCCATTTAATCCACAAGAGCTGAAACCTGGCGCGCACTTAACCTCAAAAGAACAATTGGCTACAGCGGCTGGAGATTTAGGCACCACTATTTTTCACCCAGTGGGGACCTGCAAAATGGGAAATGATCCCATGGCGGTAGTAAACGATCGCTTACAAGTGCATGGGGTGACAGGGCTACGTGTAATCGACGCGTCGATCATGCCTACTATTACTTCAGGAAATACAAATGCTCCAACGGTTATGATCGCCGAAAGAGGCGCAGACTTTATTAAGGCTGACTACGACCACTCGGCATGAATAGGCATCGTATAGAGTAGGAGTTTGGCGGTGTTATGCCAGCCTTTGTCAGCGCCTTTATAAACTTTGCGCAGTTTTCTATAAAGACATAAATCGAGCAAAATTCTCATTATCTGGATAGTTCACACTACTCCAACCCATGCGCACAACTACGGTTTGTAGTGACGGAACTACCATTACGCGCTGCCCGCGATTACCCGTAAACGCATAAGCATCCGCTGGCAGATCCGGCCAACGCAATTCTTTGTCACCCTGATTCAACCAAACCTGATACCCATAAGCGCGTTCGTTATCACTTGTATTCGGTGTAGTCGTCTGCTCTACCCAACCCTCACTGATAATTCGATGTCCGTTAAGTTGCCCTTTATTTAACATCAACAAACCAAGTCTTGCCCAGTCACGAGTGCTGGAATATATGTTGGAGCTGCCGACAAAAACTCCGTTAGCGTCAAGTTCAAGTGTGGTGTGCGCCATTCCCATTGGTGCCAAAATATGCTTACGCAATATATCCACCGCGGCTTGGGTGCCACCCGTCTGGGTGACAAATATTTCCGAGAGTAAATTGGCGGTACCAGAAGAGTACGAAAAATGGCTTCCTGGTGGGTGGACGAGTGGGCTTGCTTTGGCAACATCTGAGGCGCTAGCCGCAATAAATAGCATGCGTGTGGCATCGCTACCCGGCGCATACACTTCGGAAAAATCTAAACCACTACTCATTTGCAGTAACTGACGCAAATTAATATTCCGCCGATCATCCCCTGCCCATTGGGGGAATAAATTGGCCTGCTCGGTTGTCAGTCTTTCACGCTGGGCTAAATAACCGAGCATAATGGCTGACAAACTCTTACCCATTGACCAACCCATTAAGGGTGTCTGGGGGGAAATCCCTTGGGCATAAGCTTCTGCCACAATCTCACCCTCGCGGACGATCAGCAATGCTCGACTCTGTAGCCCTTCAGAATTGTCTCGTTGAAGAAGAGTTTCTAATTGAGATTGGGTTGAGGCTTTTAAACTAGCCACCATGGAACCCTGGGGCCATGGGGCTAACGACTCTTGAATCTTTGCCACAGTGATACGGTCCAAAGACTCGCTACCTTCACGCTCCAGCGTACAGCCCAAGCCGGGACGGAATTTGGCTTTGGTCATCCCAAAACCTAACAAACTGGCACTCGCTGATTGCTCGGTGTCTTCATAGCTTATCGAGAGTAAATCCGCTGCGGCAGAGTAGGAGGCTATGTCAGCGCCAACTTGCTGAGCATCAAACCCCGACAAATAGCGGCCAGAACAAGCAAGCTTTGCACCGATACCGGTACCTACCTGAACGTTAGCCTTCACATCAAAGGGCGACAATCCGACTAAATTCATACCTAAAAAAGGTAGAGCCAAAATAGCTAGTAAGAAAATGAGTTTTTTCATAGGCAGCAAGTTAACAAATACAACTAATAGTTAAAGTAGCGGTTATTGTAGCCTTAACAGCGTTGTGTGGCGCTTTATTCAGTAGGTGAAAATAAACAAAAAAGGCCCCAAATGGGGCCTCAGAATGTTAGTTGTGAAAAAAAGATTACTCTTTCTCTACCAACGCCTGATAAGTCATTACTTTAAAGTCATCGGCTAGGCGGGTGCGATGAGGAATACTCTGCACCATAAATAGTCCGATCAATTGCTCCTGAGGATCTATCCAAAAACGTGTGCCTGCAGCACCACCCCAGTTATATTCACCAGCTGAACTGACTTCGCCTACCTCACCAGGATTCAGGACAACAGCAAAATCTAGCCCAAAGCCAACACCCTTGCGACCAAAGCCTAGGGCCATGTCACCGATATGGTTTGTAGTCATCAGATCTACTGTTTTAGGAGAGAGAATTCTCACCCCATCTAATTCACCGCCATTGAGCATCATCTGGCTAAAACGCATATAGTCTCGAGCAGTTGCAATTAGACCACCGCCGCCGCTTTCGAACTTGCCACCATAGATATAACCAGCGCTGACAATTGCATCGGCTACTTCCAGACCGTTACCTGTTGAAGGCGCAAAGAAATTGTTGGCGGTTACACCTTCTGGCTTATACAGTTGTGTTAACCGGTCCTTGTTACCTTCATTAACCTTGAAGGCCGTATCTTGCATATCTAACGGCCCAAATATGCGCTGCTGAAGAAACTCGCTGAACTTCATACCCGAAAGCACTTCTACTAAGTAGCCTTGAACATCTACCGAAACACTATAGTGCCACTGACTACCTGGATCATATTGCAAAGGTATTTTGCCTAAAGCGGTAACAAACTCTTTTAAATCCATATCACCCAAAAGTCCCGCTTTGCGATAGGCCTGATCCACTTCAGTGTTTCCAAAAACACCATATGTGAGGCCGGCTGTATGAGTCATAAGGTCACGAATAGTAGGCTGACGGGTCGGTTTACGTGTTTGACCAATCAAACTTTCGTCGCCCGCACCAATAGTAGTACTGGTGGTGCCGTCAGAAACAATGCCAGTACCTGCCGTTGATAGTGCCACCTGCAGATTGGCCATTTCAGGAATATACATTGCAATAGGGTCGTTCAAGCGAAACTTGCCTTCTTCGTAAAGCATCATCAAAGCAACCCCTGTGATGGGCTTGCTCATAGAATAAATTCTATAGATTGCGTCATCGGTCATGGCTCTTCCGGCTTCGCGATCAGCTTGTCCGTAAGTTTGGCTGTAAATAATTTTACCGTTACGCGCAATCATGCCCATGCCACCTACCATGGTGCCATCTTCGACTTTGGCGTTCATCAGATTAGTTAGTCTCTCCAATCGTTCACTGGAAAAACCTTGGCGCTCTGGTTTCGCCGTACCCATTTCCTTGGCACTTACAGGTGCCATCATCAACATCACAACCAAAACTAACATTGAGTTTCGAGCTTGTTTCAGCATAAACATCATCTATCTTCTCCCACTGTTTGTCGTCTATCGAACTTTAGTAAAGTTTTCGTTCACTTCTTTCTGGCGCACGGCCCAACAACAATTGTCGACCAGTGCTGCTATAGGGCAAAACACCCCGAAGAATATTATTAAAAGCCTTTGTTATCTCACCCAGATTCTAATGCCTAGGTTCTTTTACTGCGTTTATTAGCCCGGCTTTTACACCAGCTTTTACATCCGCATCTTAGCGGCAACATTGCGACCCGAAAACTCCAACTTACCTGACTATTATACTCTTTCGAAGTATGAGCCTCGTGACCTCGTGAAATTCCGGACCACATATCAGCATCTACTAATTACCAAAACGATACCGTAATTTAGCAACCACTGAATCTATCACAGGATCTTGTATGCTGTCTGAAAACAAATCAGACACATCAGCGTCATCACCTGTGCGCAGAGAGTTACCTCTGTTGTAGACCAAATAGAAGTCTGTCAGTGGTGCAATTTCCCAGCGATAACGTAGCTGCGTTGTAAAAACGCCTAAATTAAAATCGTAATTGTTTTGCCCTCTGACTCCAGGTTGTAAATCACCATCTACCAAGGGGATGGTATAAAACCCTGTATCTTGGGCACGCACACCAGCCCACTGCATATTCCAGCGCAACTGATGTCCAGGAGCAATAAACCAATTTATATCAAAGCTAGGCTGCCATTCGTCGCCGTCAAAGCTGGCAAAATTACGCCCCCCTTGATAAACCAACCAATCATTACGTTTTTTATAACGTAAATCGAAATCCATACTCAATACATCTAATGGCCGAATAGTTACGCCCGCCGAAACGCCGTAACTAATGTCACCTAAATGTTCTTGCTGAGCAGTTATCCCCGCTGAATAACTAAACATTTTATTGGCATCAGTAGTTATCAACATTTCAAACCAACCGCTGGCGTCTACTTTATAAGCGCCATTGCCACGGCTATCTATATCCTCAAAACGCTCTGGCAAAAAGCCAATACCCGCACGCAGCGTATTACGACCAGGTAAAACAATAGACGAACGCCACAATATGGCGCTGTCCGTAACTTGCCCTTCTTCAACGTTGTACTGTTGCTGCACTGAAAGTGCTGAACGGAAATTAGTCAGCTTCGCAGAAAACTTCTGCTTGTTGTAGAGCATCACATAGCGACCCTTAACGTAGTCATTGCGACGCAAAAAACCTAAATCGTTAAAGTCGATCTGATCATCCATAAAGTCCAGCTCGAACTTATGTCGTAGATTAGGGCGACTAACGTAAAGCACGTCAAACAGCGCTCCATAGCCTGTTACTTCGTCACGGTCACTCATAACCAGTTGACCGTCAGCAATGAGACGCCCGTCACTGCTCGTGTAGTGGGCATCTAAACTGTGAATCTCAGCGTCGTACAAAGCGCCGCTAGTATACGTACCCATATACCCAACAGATTTCTTGGCAGCACCCGGCAATTGGTAACTCAGCCGCGCCACAGCAAATTCACGACCATCACCGGAAATGTTCACCGGCTGATTTAAATTATCGCGACCCAACCAGGAGATATCATCTTCCACTGCGGTCAACGCACCGTAACGGAATGATCCGTTAGAACCCGTTACCTTAGCGGCGCCTAGTAAATCTGTTGGTATATCTCGTTGTCCACGCTCAGGCGTTATACCATTTGCAACGCTTAGTTGATTTGCAGTACCACCAATTCGGCGCGTGTTAAGTAGCGACACTGGAACGGGGACAAAGTCATTCAGATAAACGCGTCGCGAGGTCGTTGCGTAATCCTCATTCAATGCAATTCTATAAAGCGCGCTAAAATCATCTCGCGGCATTACGTTAAAGACTTCGCTACCTTCTAAAAAAAACAACCGTTTTTCGGGAAAAAATGTTTCGCTGGCTGTGAGATTCAAAACTACATCATCAGCTTCAACGGCGCCGAAATCAGGATTCACCGTTGCAGACAACTCTAACTTTGGCGAAGGCTTCCACGACAAGTCTGCCCCAACGCGAACGTCTGACTCGCCATACACCTGATCGGATGTGGCAGCGACAAAGGGAATCATAGCCATTTGCGTGCGTGGTTGAACGCCCTGAACTTCAATTTGATTCAGCGCAGAAACAAAGCGCGCGCTGGTCACACCATAGCCAGGCCATTGATATCGCTCGTTAGCATGAGAAATAATTCTACTCGCAGCAAAACCAATATTCCGCGCACCGGCGGTTTGCGGCATGCTCATCATGGACCACGGCAAAAACATTTCGATACTCCAACCATTATCGGTCACCGCAGACTTACCTATCCATGGACCATCCCAGTCTCTTTGGTAACGACGCTCTGGTAGAACTTTGCCGTCAGACTGGCTATCACCAAGAGCTATAAAGAACCAGTAGCCAATTTTTGCTGTTCCTGAAACATCAAGGGTTACACCAAAGACATCACGGTCAATGAAATCATCACGCCTGGACATACGGCGCACCAGAGTGTCTCGCGGCTGTTCCATATCCGCACTGATATACATACCTTTCTCGGTAGCAAACATGCGCATCTTGGTCGCGTAAGTACCCGGTGTGCCCTTATCAGGAATAGACACACGCATATTGTCGAAATACGCAATATCCTGCCAAACCGCCTCATCAATTTTGCCATCTAAGGCGATACCGACTTCTGCATCAACAAAGGTCGCCATATCTAATTTATGTAAATCTATTCCGGCTTCGGACCCATACACTGTCTGTTTTCCTGGGCTGGCATTAAGCAATGGCGGTACAGCTCTCAAATCATCTACAGCCGCCGCTTGCTGAATACTTTGATCGTCTTGGGCATAGTCAATAATCTGAGCTTGCACTGGGCTGGAGTCGTCCAACTTAGTTCTAGCTATTTGTCTGGGCACTGGTACGCCATCAGTGTGCCATGCACCCGAGTAGCCGCTATCACGCAGTTGCAGCAACAGCTGCCGGCTAGATGCGCCCAGTGCAGGGGTGACTACAACTCTGAACATATTCTGACCATTGCTTTGCACCGGCACAGTCGTCGTATCGATCATCAGACCCTGATCACGCAACTTAAGCGCTGCATTGCGGGACGCTCTAAGTGCGTTGTTTTCGTTGGAAAAACTACCAATGACTACCCCGCTTGTAAGATCCAGTTGAGGTTGATCTGAAAGAGAGGGTGCGGCGAGAGCTGAGCTACAAATACAGGACTGGGCCAACAAAAGACCCATAAGAATAAAGGCGCGAATAATCTTTCCCCAAAAAAACAATACAAAAAATAAGCGCGCGTATATTGAGGCACTTTCATACCAATGAAAAGACACTTAGTATGACAAAACACAGAATAAGGGAGAGAGCCAGATGGCCATATCAGCATCTACCACGCCACAATTGCTTGTAGAACAGCAAGGTCACATCTTAGTTTTAACCCTGAACAGACCAGACCGCCTCAATGCTATTAGCCGCGACATGCTCGACGAACTCTCACGCAAGGTCGTCGAAGCAGACAAGGACCCAGAAATTCGCTGCATCGTGTTAACTGGCAACGGTAGAGGGTTCTGTTCTGGTTTAGACCTTATCGACACCAATGATCGACGCGAGGGCGAGCATGCGGGTGGCGAAGGCGACAAAGGCAACAATCGCCCGCAGCGCAAGCTGTTTGATTTACGCGATGCGCCAATTAACGTTATGTGGCATTGCGACACACCTATCGTCTGCGCAGTTAACGGCGCTGCGGCAGGTTACGGCATGGACATGACACTGTTATGTGACATCCGAATAATGTCCGACAAGGGTAAAATGGCTGCAATTACAGCGAGGCGCAATGTAGTGCCAGAAAGTGGTGGTACTTGGCTGTTACCCAAACTTGTCGGCTGGGCTAAAGCAGCGGAACTTTATTATCGCGGGCGCACGGTTGATGCAGAAGAAAGCCTGTCTTTGGGTCTGGTGAACACCGTGGTACCTCATGACGAACTAATGACCACTGCTATGACTTGGGCCCAAGAAATTGCTGACAACGCACCAGTGGCGGTACAAACCACCAAACGCATGATGCGCATGGGACTAGAGGAGTCTTATGACACCTCGGTAGACCACTTGATGATGCATTTGCACGGCTTATTTCAAAGCGAAGATTTCGAGGAAGGTCTAAAAGCGTTTTTAGAAAAGCGTAAGCCTGAGTTCACAGGACGCTAATATAAGCAAAATTGATGATGCGGCGCTGCAATCTGCCTGCGCCTTTATGCAAGATATCAGCCCCAGTAGTAACTTAAGTATCAACCCGAGTTAGAGAGCTCACTTCTCCTTCGCCTCTTTGCGAATTATATCCGCACCGCTGGGATCAACAATCATACCGTGCACTATTTGATTATTTGCATGCCCCAGCTGTTGTAAGCCCATGGCAGACTGTAACGCAGTCCACAATCCCTGCGCATCCTGAGCTTGGTTAACACTCTGTTTGGCAAGCCTCAGCCCCATACTGGGTCGCTGAGCTATACGTGCGGCCATTTGCTGGGTGAAACTTGTTAACTCCGGTCGCGGCACCACGTGGTTGACCATGCCGCAAGATTTCGCTTCTGCCGCCGAAATGCGCCCACCCGTAAACAACAACTCTTTGGCCTTACGCACGCCGAACTCCCATGGGTGTGCAAAGTACTCGACACCGTTCACACCAAAGGCAACTACAGGATCCGAAAATGTTGCGTCATCTGAGGCAATAATCAGGTCGCACACCCAAACCAACATAAGCCCCCCAGCGATAACCTTACCTTGAACTTCGGCGATGGTCGGTTTTGGCAAATTGCGCCAGCGCCAACAAAGACCCAGATAAATTTCTTCTTCTATCGCTTGATGACCTTCCGCACCAGGTTGGTCATAGCCGCCCCAATTGCTGACTTGCGGAAAATCAGTGACCTTGTCCTTATCCGCTAAGTCGTGACCCGAAGAGAAATGCGGCCCATTAGCCGCCAAAACTATAACCTTCACATCATCGTCACGAGCGGCCAAATCCAATGCATCATTCAACTCGTAAAGCATTTTCTTGTTTTGCGCATTGCGCATATCTACGCGGTCCAGCGTAATCCGCGCAACACTTGCACTTATTTCGTATTGAATTGTCGAAAACTCTGACATTGTCATCTCCCCAGAATAGAATGACCTGATAGTAGCAATAGGATTAGTCTGAGCACATGGCTCTGGAAACATTAACAAACAAAAGTTTAGGCTGGAGGTGGATTGCAGTCGCCTCGCTATTTGTCATTGGTCTGAGCAGTTTCGCCGCTGGCGTTACTTTAAGTGAAAGACCCTTCGCCGAAGGCGACGGCATTGCCGTACAAATTTACTATATCTTAGGCTTGTTCGTTGTCGGCGGCTTAGATCTTGGTGTACCCACTGGCGGTCCCATCTGGGCCCGTGGACTATTATGGATTACTTACTTCGGCGCACCTCTTCTAACTGCGTCAGCCGTTATCGAAGCGGTTATACGTGTCATCAATCCACAACAGTGGCTGCTACGCAACTTAGAAAATCACATCGTTATTTTTGGCTCAGGAGACCTGACCACCAGTTACCTACGTATGCTACGCAGACAATCGCCTAATGACCGAGTGATAGTAGTAGACGACTCTTTTAGTTCCATACGTGAGCAAGAATTACAGCAGCGATATGGCGCTGTGACCATTGTCGGCGACCTGACTCTAGGCTTTTCATTGAAAAAGCTAAATCTAACTAAAGCCCGACGAGTATTGCTGCTGGGCGACAATGACTATCAGGCGTTCGAGGCCGCAACTCGCGTATTAGAGGTTGCACCTAATTTGAAATTCCGTGTAATAGTACACTGCCAAAACTTGCGCTTTATGCGCAGTTTGCTGCGCACCTCGCTTGGGCGTCACTGCATTATCTTCAACACCTACAACCTTGCTGCTCTGGGCTTTGTACGCAACAACTTGGTCGAGCACTTTCGCCGCACCCATAACCGCGACAATGTTGTCATCGCAGGGTTTGGGCGCTTCGGTCAATCGGTACTGGAGCAGTTAGAACGAACGGCAGGCCGAGAACTTTCCCGGGTAGCATTAATCGATCAAGACGCGGATCGGCGCATTCAGGTGGTTGAGGAGCAGCAGCGATTGGGTAAAGACTATCAACGCTCTATCTTCCGTGGAGACATTTCCCACCCTGAAGTTTGGCGCAATGTTTCTACCGAAATTGATCTCAGTCTTGGGAATACTGTGGTGATATTGGGCACGGGTAACGAGCGCGACAACCTGCGCACTGCGCTATGGATCAAACAACAATATCCGAAGGTACTGGTTTATACCCGCTCCAATATTGAGTCAAAGTTTGCGGCATCAGTGGCTGAGGAGAAAGATCTCCACGCCTTTAGCATTAACAAGTTAGTCGAAGAAATGATTCCAAATCGCTGGACTCGTTAGCTGCTGCAGGCTGCGGGAAATTGCTGGCCCTGACAGCACAACAAAAGCTGAGCCTTTACTCAGTTAGCACCGACACTTTACAAGGGCAAATAATGGGGCCGAGCCTGGATCTTTGCCATCCAAGCTAAAATAGCCGGATAGCTGGCAAGATCAAAGCCGCCATCTGCAGCAACATGGGTATAGGCGTACAGAGAAATATCCGCAATAGTCAGAACTTCACCAGCCAAATATGGTGTTTGACTCAGCTGCTCCTGCATAACCGCTAACGCCTTGTTACCGCCCTCTTGCTTACTCGCGTACTCGGCCTTTCGCTCTTCAGGCAAACCCAGAAAGAGGTTAATAAAACGCGCCACAGCAATATACGGCTCGTGACTATACTGCTCAAAAAACTGCCACTGCAAAACGCGCCCCCGAGCTAGTCCAGCAGCGGGTAAAAACTCAGATCCCTCGGCTAGATAGTTCAAAATGGCATTAGACTCTGACAAATAGGCCCGTTCACCCGTTGTCTCATCAGTTATCTCTAGCAGCGGGATTTTGCCATTAGGGTTTAGTTGCTTGAATTCGAAACTTTGGGTGAAACCAGACAACACATCCACCGCCTCCCACTGATAGGGCGCCTCCATAAACTCCAACAACATTGCTATTTTGTAGCAATTGCCAGACAACATATCCCCAAACACGCGATATTTATTCAACAGATTAGCTCCTCTCTTACGATGAACAAGCACTTGACGGCAATCACCAACCACACTGCCTGTCTTTATTCTGCTCCTGCAAATAGCCCATCAGGGGTTGGAAATAATCGATAATAGGCGAGGCATCCATTTCTCGTTGTCCAGTGAGCGCATACATCGCCTCTGGCCAGGGCTGACTTGCCCCCATACTCAGCATCTGCCCAAGTTTTTCACCAGCTGCCTTGTTATCGTAAATGGAGCAGTTATGTAGCGGCCCCTCGTATCCAGCCGCTTCGCATAGCGCTTTATGGAACTGGAACTGCATAACATGGGACAGGAAGTAACGGGTATACGGCGTATTGCCAGGAATATGATATTTCGCACCCGGATCAAAATCTGCTTCTGTCCGCTCAACAGCTGGCGCTATACCTTGGTAACGAGTACGCAAATTCCACCATCCGGCATTGTAGCTTTCTGGGCTAATTGCTCCGGAAAACACCTGCCAACGCCACTGATCAATAAGCTTACCGAAAGGCAAAAAGGCAATCTTATCTAACGCTAATTTCATTTGCTCATTGATGGTTGCCTGCTGACTTTGAATCACTTCCGGCACTAAGCCTTTTGCTTTGAGATAGGCTGGCGTCATAGACAAAACAATTGTGTCGCCAATGGCTTCGTGGAAACCATCATGGGCACCGCCCTTAAATAGTGGTCGCTGTTCTTTGTACATTAAGTAATAGTAAATATGGCCTAACTCGTGGTGCAGGGTCGACAACTGTTCTTCATTGACCTCCACACACTGTTTAATGCGCGGATCGTTACCGTTGTCTAAATCCCAAGCACTGGCGTGACATACCACATCTCGGTCAGCAGGCTTGGTCAGCATGGAATTAGTCCAAAAACTATCTGGCAGTTCAGGCAGGCCTAAGGAAGTAAAAAATGCTTCGGCTGTTTGAGTCATCCGCACAGCATCATAGTTTTGCTCAACCAACGCTTTATTCACATCTAGCGAAGCCACACCCGGATAGGGCTCTAACAAATCATAAATGTTGCCCCAAGATTGCGACCACATATTACCCAAAAGGTGCGCGGGAATAGAACCAGTACTGGGCACTAAGTCTTCGCCATAGGTTTCGCCAAGCTGAGCACGCACATGACAATGAAGCTCTTCGTACAGGGGTTCCACTTGATTCCACAGGCGCTCGCTTTCCTGCTCGAACTCTGCCACGCCCATGTCATAGCCACCCTTCCACAAATCACCCAAATCCTTGGCGCCCACTTCGCGCGCGCCCTCGTTCGCCAACTCTACGAAACGTTCATACATGGGGCGCATAGGTGGGGAAATTGTCCGCCATCCAGCCCAAGCATTTAGCTGCTCTGCGTAATCTCGAGATTTAGCTAAAACATTCTCTAACTCTGGCAAGGTAGAGCAGACATTAGTTTTAGGATCACAATACTTACCAGCTCCATATATGCCTTCTAGTTCAGTTGCTAAGGTAGAAAGTTCTGCGCGTTTGGCGGCATCATCAGGAGCGGGCAACGAAGAGCCACGTAATATCAGCTCAATGGCACGTGCGCTTTCAGCGTCCATCGGCAGATCCTTCAATTGCCTCGCTTGCTCGATGACCTTACTCTGAAACGCCAACTGACGCTCACCGGCTTTGGAGGCCAAAACTGCGGTATCAGGAGTAATGTGCGTTGCTCGAACCCAATAGGCAGCGCCAGCTTCTTTAGCCAATTCCAGCGACTGGCTTTCTACGTCTTGTAAAAACTCAACGGGGTCAGCCAGTGGAGTTAATTCATCAGCAGGGGCTGGTGTTTGCTGACAGGCGGCTAGCCCTATCGTTGCTACTAGCAAAAAGAAAAAAATACGCATATATCACCTCTTTAGAGTGTTAGCCCGGCGGCTAGCTACTATGAATTCATTTAGAGCAAATTTTTCGGGTTCAAAGTACTTTTAGCAAGAACTTTACCGACTATTTATTCGCAGCAATCAGTGGGTGCGGGGATCTTGTTTCGCACTAATAAAGGCCCGTCCAGCAGCTATTGATCAAGCTTTTTATCAAAGTTGGCGAATAAAAAATGCCGCGACCCATATCAACGGTAGGTTTTTGCTGAAGCACGCACCACCGGCAGCGCCAAATATAATCTAGGCTATTAAGTCTCGTAGGAAATGTAATTTGCTCGGAGAATGACTACTATTAGCTCACTAAAAGTCACCGCGTAGCATTCATGACCGTTTTATCCGTATTAGATTTATCCCCAATTGCCGAAGGTGGCGATGCTCGCCAAGCCCTAAACAATAGTCGCTCCCTGGCACAACACACTGAGGCTGCCGGCTATCACCGTTACTGGGTCGCTGAACATCATAATATGCGCGGTATAGCTAGCGCAGCGACTTCTGTTGTCATAAGCCACATTGCCGCCGGCACAACAAAGATCCGCGTGGGTTCTGGCGGCATTATGCTGCCAAATCACTCGCCACTGATGGTGGCTGAACAATTTGGCACGCTAGAAGCCCTGCATCCGGGGCGCATAGACCTCGGACTTGGGCGTGCACCAGGTACTGATGGTGTCACAGCTCACGCATTACGCAGAACACTCAACAGCGACCCAAATCAATTCCCCCAAGATGTCATTGAGCTCAAAGGTTACCTTGGCGATCAAGCCAGCCCCAGCCAGCGCGTTACAGCAGTACCGGGACAAGGCAGTAATATTCCACTGTACATTCTTGGTTCAAGTTTATTTGGCGCACAACTTGCGGCAATTCTGGGCCTGCCCTTTGCCTTTGCATCGCATTTCGCACCGGAGGCAATGATGCGGGCTATCGCCTTATACCGAGCAGAATTTGAGCCATCTGAACAACTCAGCAAGCCCCACGTTATTTTGGGTTTCAATATCTGCGCCGCTGACACTGAAGACGAAGCAATGCTACTGCGCAGCTCTGGGCTGCGGGCGTTTCTGAACTTGCGCCAAGGCAAGGCTGGGCCACTACCTAAGCCTGAAGAGGATTTTGAGAACAACCTCACCGACATGGAAAAGGGCTTGATGGCTCAGGTAAGTTCCGCCGCAGCCGTGGGCACTCCTGATCAAGTAAGGGCTCAAACCGCCGAATTCCTGACAAAAACAGGCGCAGACGAACTAATTATTGTTGCGCAAATCCATGACCACGATGCGCGTTGTAAAAGCTACGAGCTAGCTTATCAAGCATGCGCCGACCTTTAGGCCTCCTAAGAAGCATAGGCTAATAGGCTGGCGGATAAAAACCGCAAAAAGTAACGCAAAAAAAAGCCCAGATAATTCTGGGCTTTTGTGTTTCTGATTCGATGCTTAAAAAACCATTCTTATGAATAACCTATTGAGTCAACCAAATAGGCGAGGACCAAGCGCGGTCTTGAATGGTGGCATGCATATCAGGCCTAGGTGCTACCCCTGCGGCAATAGCATCGTAGGTTGACCAGCGACAAGTTGGATTCTCAAGCACTCGTACATAGTAAAAAGCCTTTTGAGCAGGATCGTAATTTGGGTCTTGCCACACTGCGGCAAGCTCACTGTCGCCCTTGTTTGGGGTCACTGTGCAATCAGTGATATCGACTCGAGCACCATTATCACCACAGCGACCAGTCTCTGCATTGACTGCCTGACCGTCAGAGCAGGCAATATCCACTACGACTTCTTGAGTTTTACCACCTTCAACCCAACCCTTCACGATTTGCAAACGCTGCAATGGCTGGGTGTCTGGATCTTGAGATGCCCAAACGTAAAAGCTCGGACTGTTCTCACCCTGTACTGCTAAATCAGAACCCATCGGCACGCCATTGGCATAGGCTTGCTCTAGGCTATTTGTCGAGTTAAGCAAAGATTGGTCAAAATCGAACCCAGCAAAGAAACGCAATTTGATATGCGGACCACTGGTTGAGAATGTTTCCTTTCTGCGCATAGCATCATATATGGCCTCACGAGTATTCGACTCTGCCCAAACACCGGCCAATCCTGAGGCGCCCCAATATTTCGACGCTGGGTCCAGATACTCAGGGTTTGCAGGCGAAGAGGTTGGAGTTGGCACACTGCCTCTGCGATAAGGCTCAAAATCTAAAACGCCGGTTTTGCTCCAGTAATTATCTTCTTCAAAAGAGCCCGCAGCGTTATGCGTATCGGATGCGCCAATAACACCAAATTTGTAAGGGTTGGCGCCAATCTTTGACTCGATCATAAGACCATTCAAATAGGCTTCGCGCACGTAGCTGCCACTGGGCTTAGATGCAATATCCGTCGCAATGCGCAGAGGCATGATTTCAAAGTCCGCCCATTCATCGTTAGGTGAAAGCAAGGGATGGGTGTCAGAAGTACCTTTCACTTGTGTATTTTCAACCAATGGCTCATTACGCATACGCGTTTGTGCGTACTCAACATCAATTGGCTCACCGGCCCAATTATTCATTGGGAACATCCAGCCATTGGAACCATTCGAGTTATGGGGGATAGCCAATGCCTCGCGACCTAATGCACGTTGTTCGTCCATCCATGCCCAAAGACCTTCTGGATTTATTGAATCAAATCGACTGTACGGCTGCAGGGGCACTTCGCTGCCACGGAAAATAACGTTGCGGTGCAGGTTTTCAAATGCAGATCCGGAGCTTGTATATTCGTAGGCAATAAATGTGGTGAAGTTACCGGGGTCGTTGTGACGCTGGGCCGCCTCTATTATCTCCTGCCATGCCGAACGCGCCACACTACGATCATCTATTGGATCAACCGTGTCCGCAGATTGGCGACGCATATGCCCAAGTACAGCAGCAAAACCCGCTTGAGACCCTTCAGGTGTGGTTGCGCCGCGGACTGCATCAGCCATTTCTTCTTCTGAATAGGGACTATTGGCGCTGGCCAGTTCCCGCATCATACCTAGGTAAAAGGCATGATCTGAAACCGCCAGAAAATCTAACGGCTTTTTCATCTTCATCTCAAAACCACTGGCATGTTCTATGCCTGCGCCTTTAGCAAAAAGATAAGCGTCATTGGGTGTACGGCGAGTGCCAAACAAAAAGGCGTCGAAAGATAGTTCAGTATGAATATGCGTGTCGCCAAAATAGGCGTTCTTCAGAGGGTTAACGTCAACCTTCTGGTCAGCGGGTGCAGCAACAGAAGCGGCATCACTGAGGCCGACAGCATCTACGTCCTTAGCAGTTTCCGAGCAACCCGCAAATAATAAGACCAAGGTCAAAGGCACCCATAGGCGAATAGAATTTTTCTTGTTCAACATAATCTCCCCCATTGTGTTAAAGCGTTTTAAACAACCCGGCCATTAAGAAAAATATAATAGCCGGATCGATTAGCAATGCACCGCGCGTATGAGCGCGGCCCAGCTAAAGACTAGGATTAACCAAGTACTTTTGGCCGGTAGCCTGCAGCGCATAGGTCTTTAAAACATCAAGATCCAGCGCTTGAGCTAGCGAAATTTCTTCTGCATAACTGCTGGCAAAAGTAGTTCGCACTTCATCCGCCACACGCTGACGTAATTCGCTCGCACGCTCTTTACCGATCTTTTGCAAAAACGGTGTCAACAACCAACCGCCAAGACCCCATTGCATACCGTAGCTACGGCTCAATGTAGTTTGGCTGCGCTCAAGACCGCCATAAATGTAAACCTGCTTGAACTGAGTTGACCCATAGCGGCTATATTCGGTAGCAGTTTCATTGGCTGCACCTTCCATTGCAGTCAAAATATGGTTTGCAAGCTGACCACCACCCGTTGCATCGAAGGCTAGATAAGCGCCAGTTGCGACAATTGCTGCTTTCAGATCACTAGCAAATGTTGGCAAGCTTGTGTCGCACACATACTTTGCACCGATATCTCTAAGTAGCTGAGCTTGTTCGGGCTTACGTACAATGTTAATTAGATCAACGCCATCAGCGATGCAGATCTTTTGTAACATCTGACCTAGATTTGAGGCAGCTGCCGTATGAATTAGCGCCTTGTAACCTTCGCTGCGCATAGTCTCAACCATACCCAGTGCAGTTAGCGGATTAACAAAGCAAGAGGCGCTTTCTTTCGCGGTTACCCCATCGTGCATAGCCAGGCACTGAGAGACATGCAATGTGCGATATTGGGAATACATAGCCCCACCCAAAACGCCTACAGTTTTACCAAGTAGAGCTTGGGCTTCAGCACTAGCACCGGCTGCAACAACCACACCAGACCCTTCATTGCCTACCGGCATAGCCTCGTCAAATCGAGCACTCAAGTGGGGCAATATTCCTGCAGGTACATCGGCTTCTACTTTCGGATGAGCGCCATCAGCAACAGATCTGGCAGTAGACACATCTGCCATGCCCAGTAACAAACCTAAGTCTGAAGGGTTAATTGGCGAGGCCTGTATTTGGACAACCACTTCGCTATCCCCGGGGGCAGCCACTGGGCAATCGGCTAGTGAAAGTTGTAATGTGCCTGTAGAAGTAACACAGGATAAAAGTTGTAACCCAGTTTCAGGTAATGTACTCATCGTTGTCCCTTAAATTTTGAAGTCAGATACTATAACCCAGAGTAATCCGAGCAGCGACAGTTAGCCGTACATAAGTGGCACCATTGACGGACCTGATGGATGCCAAAGATAAGACGAAAGATGAGGCAAAAGATGAGGCAAAAAAATAAGATAAAAAGTAAGGCAAAAAGAGAGGAGTAAACATAGGCACAGAGTGAAATCGCGGCGCGGAATTTTTTACCAATGGCTAGACTATGGGTTGATTATGATCAAAGTTTTATCAGACAACTTTTCCGATGCATCATTGCCAACTACACACCGGACAAAGCGGAACACGAAGAACCGGACCTCTAACAAGCCTGACTAGATTATACGAACCGCGATACATCGTTACGTCACTACCGCTGGAAAAATGTATCGTCCAAGCGTGATTACCGGTTTCGCTCAGTGATGAAAGCGAAGATGTCCAATAGGTATCGGGCATGCTATTTGGGAAAAAAACCTGATTTATAGTAGGTTTGGAACGACGCTCTTCGTTGCAGCCAAGGTCGAGATCGGCAACCCCACTTTCACATTCCACCAAGCTTGCAAGCTCATAAAGGCTGGGGACCCTCCAATCATCAAAACCGCAGAGTTTTTCCTTATTGCTTTGTTCAATCAAATAGTCCCAATCGTTAAAGAAAAATTCAGGTGGCACCTTTTTTTCGCGAGACACTCGAATATTTTCACCAACATATTTACCAAGCCAACCCTGAACGCCGGCCTCACCGCCCCAACGAAACTCAATATCCTTATTGTGAATAGTTTTGCCGAGGAACTTTTTCTCCCAGAACAAATTTGTTTGAATATCTCGCACACAGCTCCAATCAGTGAAATGATCGGACAGCAGACGACCTGTTTTAGATATCTTTTGGTAACGCTTTTCTTCAGGAAAACTTTCGTCCGATGACACCTTTTTATCAAGGCGTAACCGTGGACCTGAGGTACTAGAATTCACTTTCGCCGCGTCAGCGCCGGCCTGTTCTATAAAGATAGGCGCATAAAGACCAGCCGCAAGCCAAAACAATAATCCCAGAAGTCCTCTTGAGAGAAAGGTCGATAATATTGTTGTTACATTTTTCACTTGTAAGGTGCGGCTAATTTTCTTGTACACTATTTTTCTTGCGCATAGGAATCTCTTTCGTTGACTAATAGACCGTTGACTAATAGACCGTTGACACAATTGTTGGCTCTTCACCTTCAACTTCAACTTCATCTTCACCTTCAACGTCAACTTCAACCTCAAACTTCAAGTAAAAACTGGTACCAAACAGTCATTGAAAACGCGACTGAACAGAAACGCTCCTTTGCTCACCGAGAATTAGATCCTTTTGAGGATATCTACTCACACCCAATTCGTCGTCATTCTTTGACGAATGTGCCTTTTTAGCCGCTCGGTGGTAAAATCTCTAGTGACTGCCGCTAGAACTAAAGCTACTTCGATCAATCAATGCAACCTATAGAACGCACAGAAATTCGCTCTCTCTTCCCAGACTTATCGAGTTCTGAACTAGGCATACCCGACCTAACCCCTGTAGATTGGGGAGTACTCGACTATTTTGGTTGGATTCACCCTGCAGGGCATAAAGGTTTTGTTGTCTTACCCGGTCCCGAAAGGTTGTTTTCTCTGAGTCTAAGACGCAGCATCAATCACTCCGCAAAACCAAGAACCCGAATGTGCTCTTGGTGCCACCATGTCTACCGCAGCAAAGGTACGGCGTTGTTCAGCGCCACCGTTAGAGGATCAGATGACAGGCGTTTCATAGGCAACCACATTTGTGCCAACCTCGATTGCAGCCTTAGGATCAGAAACCTACCTTCTGATCCGCCAACCTATCTGCCTGAAACTTTAGATATCGAAAAAAAGATCAGTCGCCTGGAAAATTCTGTGTTGAGTTTTATGCACCGCGCCAATGTGCTTGGCAATTTGATCGACAATACATAGACATTTATCCAGCTCGCGGCCTCTTGAGTTAGGAAAACAGCGCCAAGCATTGGCAATTGCCCAGGTTCACAGCATAATCTGCTCTGAATAAAAATATGAGAATTACGGCATGGATCTGAATGTATTCCGCGAAGAAACTCGAGATTGGCTTGAGGCCAACTGCCCACAAGACATGCGCCTAGGCGCAGTACATTTTGAAGATGCGTATGAGGTTTATAGAACCGATGCAGCTATTGAGTGGCGTGATCGTGCAGCGGCTAGAGGCTGGACTGCTCCAGCTTGGCCTACACAATACGGCGGTGGCGGTTTAGCGAAAGAACAGCATCAGGTATTAGCCCAAGAAATGGCGCGGATTAAGGCACTTCCACCTGCTACTGGTATGGGGTTGGCTATGATCGGGCCGACAATTCTCGAGATGGGTACCGAGGAACAAAGACAAAGACATATTCCAAAAATCATCACAGGCGAAGCCCAGTGGTGCCAAGGTTATTCTGAACCGGGCGCAGGTTCTGACCTTGCAGGTCTGCAAACTAAAGCGGTACTTGATGGCGATGAGTTCATTATCAATGGGCAGAAGATTTGGACCAGCGGTGCCCAATACGCCAATTGGATGTTCGCGCTAGTACGTACAGATCCAAGCGCACCCAAGCACGAGGGCATCAGCTTTGTGGTGCTATCAATGGATCAGCCCGGCGTTACGGTGAAACCAATTAAACTTATTTCAGGCTCATCGCCTTTCTGCGAAACCTTTTTCGACAATGCCGTAGCCAAACGTGAAGACCTTATCGGCGAAATGAACAAAGGCTGGAATGTAGGCAAGCGCCTACTTCAGTATGAGCGCAATGCAACAACACGCACAAAGCCAAAATCCGTTGGCAAGCCAAAACTCAATCCTTATGCAGCTGTAGCAAAAGCATATGCCGGTGAAGACAGCCAAGGCCGCATTGCGGATGAGACCGCTAGAGCGGATGTACTTGACCAAGTGATGCAAGAAAAGGCGTTATCGCTAACCACCCAAAGAGTGGTTGAAGAGAGTAAATCTTCAGGAGCACCAGGCGCAGCTACATCAATCTTCAAATTAGTCGGTTCTTCATTGAGCCGCTCTGGATCTGAGCTGAAGTCCCGTCTACGCGGAACAGCTGGTTTAGTTTGGGACAGCGGCGACTTCTCCGAGGATGAACTTGAATCAACTCGCAGCTGGTTGCGCGACCGCGCGGTAACCATTTACGGTGGCACTAACGAAGTTCAGCAAAATATTATTGCTAAGCGAGTACTTGGCCTACCTGACTAGGTCAGTTCAAGATAATCTGCATGCACATGACTTGGCTCGGTCTACCTAAAAGGCTGCCAAGTCGATGTATTTCCTCTCCAACAGTCTAAGCATTAGCGGCCAGCACTACCTTGTATAAGGAAAAGGCTACCGTTGAGAATTTCGTAAAGTCGAAACCGTCAATTACTTGCCTATTATTGCACTTATTCAATTGTTCTATTAGGCAAATACGATGCGTTCTATTCAAATATTTTTTATTCTTATGTTATCCGTGCTGTCCCTTTCAAGCTTCGCGGACAGTCCGGCTGGCGTTACCGTGTACCCACAAATTGGTGTAACCACTTTTTCTGACTCCAGCGAAATAGATGTAGATCCAAATTATGGAATCGGTGTGGGTTATCAATTTGCCAACCCTTGGGCATTGGAACTAACCTACTTAAAGAGTGATTCTACAATATCTGATGCCACTCAAAGTGACGTTGAGGTTTATCAGGTACACCTCAACGCGCTGTATCACTTTTACGAATCAGAAAAGATCAGACCATTTATATCCCTTGGTTTTGGTGAGGCTGACTACAGTATTTCCAATACGGATAGAAATACGGAAAAACAGTACAACGCTGGGCTAGGTATCAAATGGTCAGGTTGGACGAACACGGATTTCCGAGCCGGCGTCAACTTCTACAACGGCCGTGAAAACAATGATGTGCGATCAACACTCAACCTTGGTATTCATCACGTCATTCATGGCGGTTCGAAAAAGTCTAAACAAGCTGCATCTCTCGTTACTCCTAGCACTGATGGTGATCGAGACGGTATATCAGATGCTCGAGATCAATGCCCGAATAGCCCTATTGGACAAGTGGTGAATAAGGTAGGTTGTTTTGCCGATCAGGACAAAGATGGCATAGCCGACGCAAATGACAGGTGCCCAAATACCACCAACACCGCTAACGTCATTGATAGCAGGGGTTGTTATGTAGCAGTGCGTAAACCCGTTGAACTCAACATATTATTTAATTTTGATTTCGACTCCGCCGCCATCAAACCTGAGCACAATGATGAAGTGAAAAAGATTGTCTCATTTGCTAGAAAGCACTCGGACGCGTCTGTTGAGCTATCAGGTCATACAGACAGCGTTGGCGCATCGGCATATAACGAAGCACTATCCAAAGCCCGAGTGTCAGCGGTAGCTAAGCTAGTAGAGATGAATACACGCATTGCGAAGAACAAAATCTCAACCGAAGGCTTTGGCGAACGACGACACAAGATGGGCAACGAAACCTTTGCAGAACGTCGTGCAAATAGAAGAGTGGAAGGTACGGTTAAAGCCATAGAGGAAACACAAAAGAAGAAATAGAGGGCCACCTCATTTCCTGTAGTCCTGCTCTTACGAAGAGATAATAAGGCACTAATAAAACTGGCCGGCGTTGTTCAGCAGATTTTGCTGACAACGTTGGCCTTTTTTGCTCTAAAAATATGATTTAACAAGCGTAAACGACCTTCCCAGAAATCACGGTATAAGCTACCTCGGTTGTTCCCAAGCGCTGCCTTACATCACCCCAAGGGCTCTTGAGTAAACATAAATCCGCGCGCTCACCCACCGCTACATCGCGCCCTACCCCGCCAGGATCATTGGCGTGGGACAAATATCCGGCCAAAGCCTGTTCAGGCGTGACACAGTCTGCTGCACCTATAACATCGCCTGCTATTGTTTGGCGGCTGACCGCACAGTGCATAACCTGCCAAGGATTAAGAGGACCATAAGGTGCATCGCTACTCAGCCCAACTTTAATGCCAGCATCGAGCAATGTGCGATAACGGTACAAGTGAGCGAGTTCGTGAGCAGTTAAATTTTGTTGATACTGGTCACCACGATGCAGCAAAAAACCTGGCTGGGTAACCACGCTGAGATTTAGCTTTTGCAGCATTGGCAGCACGTCATCAAAGATCATCGAGCCATGTTCGATCCGATCCGCGAAGTCCTTTTGCGCGTCAATATCTTCGCAGGCATCCAGCGCAGCTATGGCAAACAATGTCTCCACATGACTCACACAATGAAATGCAATACCTCTGCCTTTTTCTCGAGCAGCTCTTATACGCACTTCTAAATCAGCCAAAGACGGCAAATTGTCCTCATCTAAGAGGATCTTCAAATGACCGAAGCCAGAACCACTACTAGGACTAAGGCTGTCGTCACCCATCAAATGAGCGTTTTGTAGAATTTCGCCACGCGCGCACATCAACTCAAACTGGGTCACCGTGGCTTGGCTATTAGTTGCCGAAGTATCCGTGAATCCGGTAATACCGTAGCTGGCCATTTGCCGGGACAACACTGAAACGTCAATTGGGTCCTGCTGACCCAACTGTTCACGCAGCCATGCATCTAAACGAAACAGACGTCCCGTTGGCTGCCCTTGTCCATCTAACTCAACGCCGGGTAAATTTTTCTGCGCAGTCAAATCTAACGCAGCCATTGCTAGACTATTAAGTATCCACACCTTACCGCTGCGATGCTGAATTCGCGCAGGTCGATCACTAACAAGTTTATCCAACTGCAGGCCATCTAGATTCCCAGCAATACTTTCGTGATAGTTGACCCCACGTAGCCACCCGTCCGCCGGTAGTTCATTAAACAACCGCCGCAGAGATCGAGTGTCATGATTTGTGCTCACAGATTTTCCAGAGGGAGATAAAACCTCCCTTGATCCACAGTCCACAGAGCGTTGCAACGCTGCGGTAGCAAAGAAGTGCATATGATGGTCATGCAGCCCTGGAATCAATGAACCCCCATGCGCTTGAATAACTCTCTCATCAGCAACAGGTCGCAGATCATCAGCAATTGCGCTGATAAAGCCATCATGACAACGAATATCTCTTTGCACACCAGCTACAAGCGCGGCCTTAATTAGCATCTTAATGTAGGCCTATACATTTCAGTTGCCACCACACCACCTAAGCGAATTTTTTCTAAACAGTGGCGCGCCACACCAAAAAGCGACAAATCTAATAGGCCGCTTTGTTCCTGTTTAGCTAGAGTAGCTACAGCTAACGCGGCATATATCCCTGTGAGCGGGTCGGCTACGGCATCTGCGACAAATTCAGGGCAACCGCGTTCGTCAACACTCAACAATCCTCCGGCAATGGCAACATCATCGCCAAACCCAACCCAATCACCAAACGGCGCACTGCGCCCATAGGCTGTGAGAGACAACCATAGCTGCCTGCCATTTGGGGCAAGCGTATCCCTATCTAGGCCCAATGCCTGCAATGCCCTAGGCCTTGAACCTTCTATAACCACATCAGCCTGGCAGAGCAAAGTAGCCAACCGTTGCAGATCGCTCTTCAGAGTAAAATCTAAACTTAGATGGGTATGCCCTTCATGCAATACCTCAAACAATTTAGGGCTGCCTATGCGTGCTCCATCAGGCCGTTGAAGACTTGCGACACTAGTGACCTGCATGCCGCATTGATGCAGAAGGTGCGCGCAAAGTGGTCCGGCCCATAGCGCAGAAAGGTCTACCACCTTCATCGAAGACATCGGTTTGCGATCACTCAATGATTGGGCAGGCACCAAACTGGGCGTAAAGGTAAACCAACCCAGATCCTTTGTAGGCCCGAGAGCTCTTTTATCAGAGTCTTCTTTTGCAGAACCTTCTCCTAGAAAGAAAGGCACTAGCGCAACGGGCAAACCCATTAACCTTCCGCGCTGCAGCAAATCCACCCCATCGCGCTGGGACAACGCCTTCTCAATGAATACCCAACTTGAGAAATCTCCTTCTTGCTCAAGCCATGGGTTTACTAATGCCCAGTCCTCGTCTCTGGCTAAATTAAGTGCCAGCCAGCCATTACGGGTCGGCATAAGGCGGCAACTACCATTAGCTGAAATCTGACCACTAGGACCCAGGCCTAACTCTCCTGCGCGTTCCCAAAGCAAATCTCTACCCTGAACGTTGGGTAAAAGATCCTTACGCCAATGACGCAGGCTTTCCAAGGCTTGATCAGCACAAGCGTTGATACCCGAGGCGGGTATACTACTGCCTATGTCTAATACATTTTCCCAATCAGCATCACTCAAAATTTTCTCGCCTGCAGAACTGTTTGCGTTACTCACGCCGCCTATGGTGGCGGAAGATCAGAGCGTTGTCAGCGGTCAGAATTATCTTTTGCTAGATCTAGACAGTTCCAGCCCAGAAATGGTGCCCAGCACAAAGCCCAATTGCCCAGTAATCGGCCTGAGCCAAATACCCTCCGCCACAAAATCTGCAAAAAACTCTACAGATGTTGCCCTCACTAAATGGGTGGATCTAGTAATACACCTACCCACAGAACAATTGCTACTAAACCAGATTATTCAAACAATTACCGACCAGCCTTTAGCAGCGGCAACTTTTATCACAGTGCTCAGAGCTTCCGAGAACATTTCTATCGGTGAGGGTCTAATGCTGGAATCCCTCGCCTACAGTACGCTACAAAATAGCCATGGATTTAGAGCGTGGCTGCAAGACCAAGTATCTAATACCGTAAATCATCCGCCCAACGCGAATAACGCCGCACAAACCCCGGTAGTTTTAGTCGAACGGCAAAATGCGGCTAATACCGATAGTGTAGATACGCTAACCCTCACCCTTAACCGGCCTGAAAAGCACAATGCATTTTCATCCGCCATGCGCGATGAGTTAGCCACAGCCCTACAGTTAGCGGCGGCTGATAACTCAGTGGAACAAATATTGATCAAGGGCAATGGCTCTTCATTTTGTGCAGGCGGCGATTTAACCGAATTCGGACAAGCTAAGGACGCAGCGTTAGCCCACCTAACTCGCCTCACCCGCAGCCCTGCCAGTTTAATAGCCAGCCTCACGGAGAAAACTTGTGTACAAGTGCATGGCGCATGTATTGGGGCAGGCATTGAACTACCAGCATTTGCGGGCCTGATAAGTGCTAGGCCGGACAGTATTTTTGCACTACCAGAAGTTGGCTTTGGACTAATCCCGGGCGCGGGTGGCACGGTGAGCATTCCTCGCCGCATTGGTAGGCAAAATACTGCCAAGCTAGGTTTGAGCAGAGAATCAATCCATGCCGAACAAGCCCTAGAATGGGGCTTGATCGACACGATTCTGAGTTAAGAATAGTCTCTGGGCATTCGCTCTTAGACTTAGACCTAGACTTAGACTTAAACTTAGACCTAGGCTTTAGGCATTAGGCTTTAGACAGGTCTGCCTTAACCACCCGGCGCAACAACTTACCTGTTTCGTTGTAGGGTAATTCTTTCCATATTTCGATCACCTGTGGCACGCGAGAACTACGTAATTGCTCTTGGATCATTGCTTTCAATGCATCTAAGTCAACTGAAGAGCCGGCTTTAGCCACCACTACTGCGGCCACTGCCTCGCCCCACTGCTCGTCTGGAATACCCACTACCGCGGCATCTGCCACACTTGGGTGAGTGAGCATTACATCCTCTATTTCACCCGGCGAAAGATTTTCACCACCACGAACAATCACATCATCGGCGCGGCCTTCAAGAAACAGATAACCTTCATCATCCATACTGCCGGCATCACGGGTAGGGAACCAACCTTGCGCATCTGTCACAGCGCCTCGACCCTCGTACTCACCGGAGACCTGTTCACCACGTACGTAAATCTCGCCACGTTCACCAGGCCCCAGCAATTTACCCTCATCGTCGCGAATCTCTATTTCTACGCCTGGCAAACCACGACCAACGGACACAAGCCTGCGCTGCACCTTTGGATCAGAGCTAGAGGCGGTTTCTCTATGTTCGTCCGGCCCCAATACGCAAATTGTAGAACTGGTTTCCGTCAGTCCATAAGCATTAGAAAAATCAGTGTTAGGAAAAAACTGCATTGCTTTTTGAATAACACTCAACGGCATCTTGCCACCACCATATGCAAGGCTATTAAGGTGGGGCATATTCGCCGTTTCTTCACCCTCGGCCTCTAGTAGCTCAACAATTCTGGCGAGCATAGTAGGCACAACAAACGCTGTGGTGACTTTATGTTCTCGTGCCAATTGCACCCAAGCCTCTGCAGTAAAGTTTGGCAGTTGGATAACATGGCGTCCTGAGTAGACAGAACTCATAACTGCAGCAATGCCAGCGATATGATAAGGCGGCACGCACACCAGCGAGGCATCTTCTTCCGGTGCACTGGCAAACTCTACAGAACTAAGGATGTAGCTAACCAAGTGCTTATGCCGCAAAACAGCGGCCTTGGGCTCTCCGGTTGTACCACTGGTGAACAGTAGTACAGCAATTTCATCCGGGTCCATTGACCATTCGCCGTCAACCACTTGGCTATGCTGGCTAGGATCTAAGAAATCCGCTGAGGCAACAGCGTTTACCTGATCCACACCGCCTAGGCTCACTACGCGATCTTCTTGGGTGACCAAGTAAGCGGGGGTAACCCGTTTCAGCAATGCCTCGATCTCAGTGTCGGTTAACCGATAATTTAAAGGCACAAATGGCACTCCCGCCCACGCGCTGGTAAACAAACTCAAGGGGGTCGCCAAGTTACTCACATCGAGTTTAACCAGACGGCTAGCACCGCTGGCACGCACGCTGGCGGCTCTGTGACGGGCCGCTTCAAACAACTCAGAATACGTAAAACTCTCGCCACTACTGCCATCAGTGAAAGCAGTGCGTTCAGGAAAGGCCGCATTGGCCATTTCCAGCAACATCATTACATTCATAGCCCAGCCTAGTCTGTCTTAGGAAGTTTCTTGGTATCCTTTTGCAGCAGCAATTGCCCTGCCACCGCCAAACCACCGTCGCCATTCTTCACACACAGCACTTCAAGGGTTTCTTCTTCGTTGATATAGCGCTTACCTATGGCAAGGCCTACTGCGTGATCAGGATGGATTTCACCAGCAGCAGGTGCATCACTTGCGCTGTCCAACATAGCCACGCCGCCGCAGGTAAGGTCTATGTCGCCTGCGGGTGCAGAGACCACCATAATTTCGCCAGCGCAAACCGCGCTCTTCAAGCGACCACCTGTTTTCAACTCAGCCATTTCTCTCCCCTCAAAATAAAAAAATCTGTAACCAAAAAGTACTGTTTGGATTTGACCCAATTCTAGGCACCTTCGTCAATATTGACAAAACCGCCGCAGCAATAGAAGTTGTCACCACATGAACAAGTTTCGATGAAAACTAGCAGCCTAAACCCGCTACTAGAACAATGAAGATAAACCGCCAGCAAAGCAAAAGACAATTTGCTTTGGGCGAACTATCGAAGCTTTATACGAGCTAACCCAAGGAGAAAATTTATGCGTATTTCAATTTCAATAGGCTCCGCTTATTACAATGGCGAAGAATGGGATAGCTTAGTCGACTACACCATGGCCGCAGACCGTATGGGTGTGAATGAAGCCTGGTCCGCCGAAGCATGGGGCATGGACGCAATTGTGCCACTGGCTTTTCTAGCAGCTAAAACTGAGAATATCCGCCTAGGCACGGGGATTTTACAAATTAGCGCCCGCGTACCGTCCATGATCGCAATGACCGCACAAAGCCTAGACACCGTATCTAAAGGGCGATTTAACCTCGGCCTAGGCGTTAGTGGCCCTCAAGTAGTGGAAGGACTGCACGGTGCAGCTTTTGCCAAACCACTGTCGCGTATGCGCGAGTGTATGGCAATTTTGCGCATGGCCCTTAAAGGCGACAAGCTGCAGTACGAGGGCGAGCACTACCACCTGCCACGACCTGGCGGCGAAGGTAAACCTATTCGCTTGTCTCAGCCGCCAAGACCAGATCTACCCATTTATTTAGCCACCCTTGGACCTAAGTCACTACAAATGACCGGAGAGATTGCCGATGGCTGGTTGGGTACATGTTTCTTACCGGAACAAGGCCATGTATTTTTGGACGACCTAAAAGCTGGCGCCAAGACCGCTGGCAGAGACTTTAAAGAAATAGATATTCAGACCGGTGGCTTCTTTGAAATGAGCGACGACGTTGAACGACTAATCGCCGAGCGCAAACCTGCTATGGCCTTCACCTTGGGTGGCATGGGTTCAGCAAAAACGAATTTCTACAATGACGCCTATTGCCGCGCCGGTTATGAAGATGACGCCAAGGCAGTACAGCAGCTATGGATCGACGGCAAACGTGACCAAGCTGTGGCAAGAGTACCGGACGAAATGGTCCTACTGACCAACCTGATCGGCACCGAAGATATGATTCGCGCCCGTCTTCGTGCCTTTCGCGATGCAGGTGTTGATACCTTCCGCTTAGGAACTGGTGGCGTAAGCTGGAAAGAGCGTACTGCTGCGCTGGAGGAAGCCGTAGATCTGATTCAAAGCGAAACCAATTCTTGGCAAGCCTAGTTCAGTACAAAAGACGGTAGAAAAACAGCTTTAGAGTTAGCTTTCACGGCAGTCTTATTGACTGCCTTTGGTAAATACAACACATCAGAAAAAAACAAAGTGGGGAGAGTAATATGCGATTAGGGGCAATTTTTTATAATGACTTTGAGTTACTAGATGCCTACGGACCACTAGAAATGTTCGGTGCATTGGGTAACGCCATTGAAATTGTCACTATTGCCGAGCATGCCGGGCCAGTCAGCTCCTCAGCCGGGCCTAAAACAATAGCCGATTACGCTTTCAACAATGCCCCAGAGTTAGACCTAATATTGTTACCCGGAGGTATCGGCACTATTCCAGAACTTAATAATGAGGCCATGCTGGACTTTCTCAAAAGCCGGGGACCAAGAAGCCAAATCACCATGAGTGTTTGCACCGGCTCAGCACTTTTAGCCAAGGCTGGTCTATTAGATGGCTTAGCCGCCACATCAAACAAAATGTTCTTTGACTTGGCGCGTAGCCAAAATGACCAAGTGCAGTGGCAAGAATCAGCTCGCTGGGTTGACGCGGGGCGTTATGTCACCTCCTCCGGCGTCTCAGCTGGCACAGACATGGCTCTGGCTGTAATACAACGCTTATTCGGAGCAGAGGCTGCCCAGAATGTTGTGAACTACTCAGAGTACCAGTGGCATCAAGAGGCTGATATCGACCCCTTTGAGTCACTACTCAATCAAGGGCAACTGCCTGGATAAGCAACCCCAAAGCCTCTTTAGGTTGCCTTTAGGTAAACAACCAAGCAAATTCTGCAATTAGTTCTGCGTATTAAGGTCTTTCTCTCGGACCATAAGCCGCCGCTAAACTGAACAACAATTAGGCAGAACTATTAGGTGGTATTTATTCCCCACCTGCACTTGCCGCAATTTGCTCCGCTTCGACCTCATCAAGAGTACGATAACGTATTGCACCAAAGAGCATTTCGTCCCATGACTGCTGCCCCCACGGCACTACGCGAGTAGCATCTGGATTGGCTGGGTTGCGTGCTGAATTGTCCCACCAAGTTCTGTGCACAATCTCCGTCCCCGCAGGCAGCACTTTGGGCTGATCCAAAGAATACGTGGTCTGCCAGTTAAAGTCGTAACGCGGCACTGATAACAACTTTTCTTCAGTACCATCCGCATAGCGGGCCACAAACTCAGAGGCTTTGCCACGAAAATGAGCATGAGGTAAAAGGCTATAAACCAGAATATCTTTGTCTAAAGTACGCCGTGCAAGCTCCATATGATTTGCATCCCCAGCAGGAATGCGTATGCGAGGATTCAGCAAGACCATGCTTTCCAACTCATACTCAGGCTTTTCGTTATGCAGATAAATGCCCATATAGGAAGTATCCGATGTAGCTAGGCCAGACGTGGTGTAGTGCATTTGAAATTCAATAGTCGCGTCAGCGGGCAAAAACACACCAGCATTATCTGGATAAGGTGAGCCTTCGGCACCGGGTACATACCCGCCTAAGCCACCGCCCGTACCGCGCTTAAGTCGACCCGCGCGACGACCTTCAGTCTCCAACTCACCAAAGCTGGTAATTACATGGTGCAATACCGCCCGATCACCAGGAATAATTTCAGTGGCTTTAACCCAAACATCTCTGTCTAAAGGGTTCTCAACCATCTTGTATTTGTAGTCTACAACACCGCTGGCAGGGATATTTTCAGTAGGTATTTCGACAATAACATCGGGTTCACCCATAGCCCATTTAGGCCAACTGCGACGTTGCTCCGCCAACAAATCTGCACCTTCGCCACGGGGTGCGCCAGCCTCTATCCAATGCACTAAGGTCCTGATCTCTGCATTTGACAACGAGCGGTTGTTGCTGAATTCACCAAAGTGCGGGTCAGCGTGCCACGGCGGCATACGCTGAGTGCGCACAACTTCGCGAATCATCAATGAGAAACCGCGCACAACATTATAGTCATTCATAGCAAATGGACCGATACCCCCGGCTCTGTGACAGGTCACACAGTTTTCCGCAAGCATTGGCGCAATGGTGTCTGCATAAGAAATATTTGCGTGGGCTGCGCGATTAGCAATCTCGGGATAATCAACGGCACAATTTTGTTCAACAGTGGTTGTATCTGATGTCATCACAGGTGACTGGCCCGCAACCAAACTGGCAACCGCTTGACCTGCACTCTGAGCGCTACCGCGATAGGCCACCTGCCAATTATTGGGGTTTATAACTAAAGTATCGCCAGCGTTCATAGCGCCAAGAGACTCACCAATAATTTGGGTAGAGTCCATTAACACTGGTGCCGCAATACTAGTTGCAGAAATAGAGCTTTGAATGGCTGCACGATCATCACGCAGATCTGAATTGATTAGCATAAATTCTACGCCTTGGTCGGCGTAACTGGCTTGCATAGAAGCCAGCGCCTCCACACTTTGCTGCATAGATTGGCAGCTACTATTATGCGCCATCAACACCAAGGCTTTGGTATCAGCAAAATAGTAAAGCTCGTGGGAGCTACCCGCTGCATCTAACAAACGAAAGTTATCTACCCGCTCGCCTGAAGCAAGAGCAAATGAAGACGTTGCAAAGAGCATTGTCGAACACAAAGACAGCAACGCGGTGAAAAACCGCGTTATAAAAGAAACAGATAGTAAGCGCATACTAGACCCCTCCACAGAATCACAATACAAACCAAAGCATAACTATAAATACAGGTCATGCCACTAAATTTTGTCTAGCTAAATGCCTAGATCCTCATTGTTATAATCTTTGATATCTAGCTTTGCTTGAGCATCCCAACGATAGCCTAAGTAGCTTAGTGGTTGATATACATAAGGCGTTTCATCAGGAAAGCGCTGGCTGCGGGCATCAATACCATAGCTGATCACCCGTGCACGATGATCAACCCGCTCAGCGGTATATTGTTCCGGATCGTTATGTACACCACCACCAAATACATCCACCACACTGGCCCTTCGGTGAAACCCCATATTGATAGTTACGCGCATATCATCGCTGGTATTGGCAAACGAGCCGTGAATAGCTTGGCGGTTACATATCGCCACATCTCCAGGCGCACAAATAACAGGCACGGCATCAGGCAACCGGTCGGATCCTACCTTGTCGACCATGGCCTTTATGTCTACTTTCCCTAGCACATGAGAACCCGGAACAACCCACAAACCATTGGCAGCATTACAGCCATAAAGCTGGGCCATAAAGTTAAAACCATGGGTGTGCGCATCTAAATCAGGGCTTTGCCAGTGGGTAAATGCATCTTGGTGCCAAGCTACAGAACCGCCCAAACGCGGGTGCTTAACCCAAACGGCTTCATTAAAAGGCACAAAGTCATCGCCGTTAATCCCAGCGGCAACGCGCAACAAGTCTGGATGACCATAAGCACGCAAACAGGCTTCAGAAAATTGCAGTGAGCCTAGGACCAATTGCAAAACGTGTTTTGGCGCACCATCAGGTGCTTCGGGTTCAATCATTTTTGCTGGATGACGACCATTTGAATGCGCTGTCCCCCCCAATGGATCACTTAACGGCCTTACCCAAGACAGCGAACGCGACTGACAGTCGTGGCCCAATGCAGGCCGACCTTGAGCATCAACATCAGCGTCTTTAGTTACAGGACTACGTTCCCACATGTCTTGAACATCGGCCTCAAGATCTGCTAGTTCTGCCTCACCCATGACGCCGGTTAAAATATAAAACCCATACTTTGTATAAGCCTGCAAAATATCAGGATGTAATTCACCGCTCTGGGTAAAGCGCACGGGACCACGATTATCCATAGCCAAAGCACGCTCGGTGCCCTCTTGCTGATAGGCCTGCATAGCCTCATCGTGCTCGCCATAGTTGGTAGCGGGTGCATTGTAAATCTGAAAAGCCACAGCCTAGTCCTTGCTTGAAATATAATGACTTAGGATCACCAGATTAGCGGTTCAATGCAAGAGCAGACGCTTGGAAGAATCAAAGAGATAAATCAGGTTGTGTGAACGGCCAAAGCTATAGCGTGGAAATATAGCGCATATAGCAGAAACTACGTGGCACCCAAAATTGCACTAATTCGCGGAAGAAGCGCGTGCAATGCCAAGTAGTTGGTAAATTCGCGCACGCTAACGAGAGTTACAACCTTAAAATTAAGGGTAAGACGAAGGCGTCTTTTTCTTTCAAGAGGAAACTGCCAGAGCAAATGGCCTGGCAGCACGTAAACGTTTAGTGGCCCGCAGCAATTTGTTATTGTGTTAGGCCAGAACTTCCAAGCCCTTTTCCGCCACTAGGTTAAGCTACTTGAGTGACGGTCCACTAGGCCTTTTAGCGCCTTGCTCCCACTTCTGAATTGTGAATTTACTAGTATTCAGGTAAGCCGCGCACGCTCGGGAGCATTTAGCTCGGTATAAGACATCAAGGAGGATAAAATCAACCTCGCAGAGGATTGGGTTGTATAGATCCTGGCACCAGGGCATGTGCAGGATTAATGCCCATACTCAGTAATACAGTATTGCACTGCTGTGGGGAGGAGATTAACCGGCGGCCTGGGCCTAGATCATATGAGCGCTTAGATGAGTTGTTGGTCTCTGAAGTTAACATGGGGGTACAAAGAACGGCATGCTAAAAGACATATATATGCCAACGTAAATAAGAACTAGAACTAGAAATAAAATCGAAAATAAAGGGTTAAGAGGCAGGGCATCCACGATGCTACGCGGACAAAAAATTTTGGCGCGACAAAGGCAGAATGACTGAACGTCACCCTTGGGGACACGTGGGATGGGGCAATAGAATTCTAACAACACAAATCTGTTTTTAGCCGTTTTCCTAAAAACTGGCAATCTATGAGTACATCGATTCGATGGAGTAGTAAAAACAATCCCGGTTATGTCGATACACCCATAGAGGCCAAAAACTCTTCGCCCGTTTGCTTAGGCTGGTCACCCTGAAAATCGTAGCTACTGGGTTTTTCATCGATATAGATTTCGCCAACAATTTTTAGCAAGTCTGGGTTATCAAACGATCCGTGATTCAATATGTAGCCATTACTGCCTTGAAGACGGAAAAACAAACTGCTGCCACATTTGCGGCAAAATCCACGTTCTCCCCAATCCGAAGACTGGTAGACACTGAGATAGGCAGCGCCCTCAAAAACCACATCGCTAGCATTTGCTGCTATAGCAGGCCCGCCGGTCCAACGACGACAATTACTGCAATGACAAGCGTGCATACCCGAGTCTACTTGCTTTGCGGTGAATGAAATTGCACCGCATAGGCAGCGACCTGTTTGATTAACCAATACATCTGCCTCATGGCCAACCTCATGCTCTACGCCTGTAGCTGGCTCTTTACTTTCCTCAGACATTCTCGCTTCTCCCTTTTTCCAGTCAGAGTATCCAATTAGGATGATTGCCCTTGCGCGCTAATGGCGGTAATGCGTAGGCAATCAATAAACTGTCTGTACAAGAGCTTTATAGGGCAGAGTGCAAATTTCTGATATGCGGGGTATGAACAAAGATATGTGGTTGTCTTCTAGCTTTTTCAATCGACCGCCGGCCCCAAACTTTCTAGATTCCAGTCGTTGGCTGCTAGCACCATTTGTTTGAGGTAAGCTCTACAAAACTTACCCGCAGGCTGAAACTTGCCAGCCCGCATTGGTTATGCAAACCAGTAATCTAGGTCATTAAAAACGCTGACCTAGACCCAACCAGCATCTAAATAGGAAACATTATGGCGGATCGATTAGAAGGCAAAGTTGCTCTTATTACCGGAGGCACCAGTGGCATTGGCGCAGAAACCGCAAAGCTTTTTGTGGCTGAAGGCGCAAAAGTGGTTATCAGCGGTCGTTCGAAGGAAAAGGGTCAGGCACTGGCAGACACTATTGGTAATGGCACTTTGTATATTGAAGCCGATGTGACGCAGGAGGACGATATCCGCAAAAGTGTCGAATTCACGGTAGCTAAGTTTGGCAAACTGGATATTTTGTTCAATAACGCCGGTGGCCCAGTAGGTGCGCCCATCGATGAGATTGGCCAAGAGCATATCGACTACGGCGTTCGACTATTGCTCTCCAGCGTTATTCTGGGCACCCGTTATGCCATTGAACCCATGAAGGCCAATGGCGGCGGCTGCATTATTAACAATTCAAGTATTGCCGCACTGCGCCACCGCCAAGGTGACCCTCTTTATTCTTCGCTAAAAGCTGGCGTTACTCATTTCACCAAAATGTCGGGTATTGAACTAGGTAGTCACGGCATCAGAGTGAACTCAATTTCGCCTGGCGCTATTGCCACACCCATTTTCTGGGGCGGATCAGGCCGCGCCAATACCCTGTCTGATGAAGACAATGCGCGTAAAATGGCAAAACTTGAAAAAAGCTTGGCCGCATCTGTGCCGCTAGAGAAAACTGGTTTTGCATTAGATATTGCTGAAGCTGCCCTATACCTAGCCAGTGACGCTGGACGCTTTGTCACTTGCCACGACCTCGTCGTAGACGGTGGCCGCACTTCCATGTTCTTTGAACCTAGCTAGCCATATTCAATCGGATTGCCGATGTCCTGAATGCAGTACTGCATAAAAAAGGGCATCGGCTAATTGGATAAAGACCGAGCTATCTGCTCACTCGTCTATTCAGGCATTCGACTGGTCAAACTAAACGACCACCAATGATCGGCTCTAGTTGTCCCCAGACCTCTACCCACTTTTTGCCCTCGACTGCGCCAAGCAATGTCTAACTCCTGCGCATCCAAAACTCGATTGATAGCAACCGGATAAACTCGACCGCTAATGCCGATATAGCCATTGGGATTGCGCAATGCCGTGGAGGACCAAAATTTCCCCTCGCAACGCGAACAACTGACATAAAGTTTGCCGCTGTCAGACATACAGTTAAGGTTTATTGACCAAGGAATAATGGCGTTTACCTGGACTTGGCAGAGAGGGTCGTCATTGGCAAAAGACCAATCAGTAACAGGTTTGCTGACAAGCTCACCTTGTATTGGACCACCCGGCAAGCGGTCACAGGGGCAGCTAAACCAAAATACTAGTCCGCCAACCAAAAGGCTTAGCACAGCAAGTGGCGCTACAACACGAGTGAGTACTTTTTTGATTCCATTCATAGCCGCTCCGCTAAACTTTGAATAAAGACTTCTAACAGCTGCAAACTAAAAACGACCAAACAAATGGTCGTTTTTTAGCCATTTTCTTTAGATCGGATCTAAAGAGGTGGATCAATCGGAACTGATCTAAAACTTAGCTTTATCCTTTAACCCTAATCTACGCGTGCCTCTTTTTTAAAGAGGGGCCCGATACTCTGGCTCGGATGATCTAAAACTTAGCTTTGTCCTTTAACCCTAATCTACGCGTGCCTCTTTTTTAAAGAGGGGCCCGATACTCTGGCCCGGATGATCTAAAACTTAGCTTTGTCCTTTAACCCTAATCTACGCGTGCACTGGGCCAGAGACGCAGGAAATTCTCCGAGTAAAATGCATCGCGGATGGCGGGTTCTGAATCTTCCAAAAATCGCTCAAAACGACCGATTGGATCTTTGGTGCCTTCCAAATGCGGATAGTCGCTGGAAAACAGATATAGATCTGGGTGCGAGTCTTGCATTAAGTAAGCTACGTCTTCATGAGAAAACGGCGTAAAGGCCATTTGCTCTATGAGCTGCTGTGAAGGTGCACGGTCAAAACGCACTGATTTGTCAGAGCGACCATAAATGCGTGTTACCCAATCCAAGCGACGGCACATCTCCGGCACCCAGCCAGCGCCCAATTCCACCGCGGCACCGCGAAGTCCGGGGTGACGGTCAAATACGCCATCTAACAACATCACGCTGAGGAACATTTCAGGTGTCTGATGCAGTACAGCAGCGTCTTTTGTACGTACGTTTTCTCCGCCACCGAGCCAATCTTTAACCGGTGCGCGGCCATTGTTGCCCCAATCTTTAGATACCTGCAAAGGTGCGCCACCTACGTGCAATACAAAAGGTACATTCGCTTCGGCTAACCTTGCCCAAAAACCTTCTAAATCTACGTGACCTGGCGAATGACCAATTGGCGCACGGTGAGGTATCCAGATAGATTGCAAACCTTCTTTAATCGCCCACTCCACTTCTTGAATAGCCAGCTCAGGATTGTCCAAAGGCACAATACCCACGCCCATTAAGCGATCATCGGCTGAGCAAAAATCTAACATGTGTCTGTTATGCGCACGGGTGGCACCGTAGCGCAGCTTGGGGTCTTTCTTAGAGCTAGGGTGAAATGGAAATGCGACAGAATGCGTTGCAAACACCAACTGCTTCTTGAAACCAAGCAAGTCTAATGCCGCTGAGCGATCAGGGCCGTTAAATGCACCAAGCGCCTGAATTTCTTTAGAGTTCTCAATCAGTGCATCGCCCATGGCAAGCTGAGCCGCCACGTGTTCGGCCGAGTGCTTACCACCCTGATCCATGATCACTGCCACTTCGTCCTCGGTTACTACCGACGCGCTATAGCTTACTGAGGGAATTTCGTCACGAATTTCAGGGTCAGCGTAGGCTTTCAGAAAGTCCGGCAGTTCCATAATGTGACTGTCCGCGTCGTAATAAGCACGTTGTTGCGGTGCATAGGCCATATTCATTCTCCAGTTAACAACTTTTGCCGCTGAGCCTTATTACCCATGCGAAATCTATAAGGTCCAAACTTACCGGTAATGGGCCGTAAATGGCAACCTATGAATCTTGAACATAGGTGAGTACCTACTTAGAAGAGTTGAATGCTCTTAGTTTGTATTATCGTGAATATAGAGCCCGGGGCATCACACACCACCAAATTACATTATCAAGCCCCGTTCACCTAACCGTTCAACCACACCCCATCAATCAGCCGTGCTAACAACCTAATCAATGGTGTATTTCTCTTCTAGCGCCAAAATGCGCTAACCTTATGCCACACGATTTAGAGCAACTTAGAGTCACCATGCAGAATATTCTCGACACCCTTTGGGCCTTACACCAAAACCCGGACTTGGACCCAACACCCTTACGTGAAGCTAGTGAACTCAGCGCCGACGAGGGGCAACTTGTGCAGCTGCAGCTATTGGAGCGCTGGCTAGAGCAGGGGGAAGAATTAGCTGGCTGGAAAATTGGCATGACTTCTGGAGAATCGCGCAATGCATTAGGCGATGGAATTCGTCCATCTGGTTTTGTTTTACGCAGTCGCACGCTTCACAGTGGCGCGAGTATTCCGCGCAAAGACTTATATAAAGGTGGCGTTGAGAATGAGCTATGTTTTGTAATGGCAGATTATTTGGGTGAAGGGGCCACCCCTGCGCTGGCTAAGGGCGCTATCGCCGGTGTAACTGCGGCTTTTGAAATCAATCAAAAACGCCTACCGCCGGGCTGCTCGGCAGGCCTTCGGGTAGCCGACAACTTATCAAACTGGGGCATTGTTGTGGGCGCCACAGTTCCTCTAGCCAATACCACTGCAGATTTAGCTGAACTTGAAGTTGCACTCTATGGTGATACCGGGAAAGGCGAGCAATTGGTGGAAAGCGTGCCTAGCCAAGGACATATCGACGATCACTTTGAATCGTTGAGCATTTTAGCCAATCGCTTACACCGCTTTGGCCATACACTGGCTCCGAATCAATACATTATTACCGGTGCTTATGGCAAAACGCCTTTTGCACCTGGAAATTTCCGCGGTGATTTCAGCGTTGGCATTGGCGGCGTTAGGGTCGAAATTACTGCTTAGCGGACCTAGGTTCGAGGGCGGACAATCTTGGTCGCAGTCAAATGCTGTCTTCCAAAACAGAAATAATGTTCGAGTTAGTCAATTATCAACTTGAAAAGTCGGTTGAAAAGACCAATATTGAGATTGCAGATGTAAACTCTAAAACGATGAAAATCTACCAAGATCAATAAACACCAATAAAAATCAATAGCAAAAAACTGCCAACAAAAACCTAAAAGGGAGAGGCATCATGGCCGAAGAAAGCAATACACGCACTAGACCGGAACCTAGCATGTTCTCAATGATGTCCCGAGACATTGGTATCGCCCTTATCGCTCTTTCGGTTTGGGCTGCAGCTGATACTTGGTACCTACTTTCTGGCCTTTGGTTTGCGCAACTTTTGAGCATTGGTGATGCCATTTTTGTCGGCTATGTGCTTGGGGCCTTATTCCACGAATGGGGTCACTACTCTGGCGCAAAATTATCTGGCGCCCAAGCACCAAGGGTAAAGCCCAAAGGGATTTCCTTGTTCCGTTTTAACTTTGATATGTCAGTGAACGACCAGCGTCAATTTCACTGGATGAGTTTTGGCGGCTGGGTGATGCATTGGGCGCTACTGCTGCTATTAGTCATTGCTATTCCTTTTGACAGCCTTGGGCGCATTGCCTTAGTCAGCTCAGTATTTGGCTTCATCGTTTACGCCACATTTATCGAAACTGGTATTTTGCGCCAGACTTTAAGCGGCGCTGACCCGAAAGAGACTTTAAATCAGCTAACCGCAAAAACATTTCAGCAGGCAACCATCGCGGGCACCGTGGGTGGGTTATTTGCTTTGGCTGCATTAAGCTAAAACGACAGCTAGATAAGATGGCTCAATAGAATAACTAGAAAAATAAGTAGCTAGAACTGCCATCAAATGACCTTTAAAACCTTAGTCTTTGCACCGGGCGTACAAGCTAGAGCTCTGCGTACCAGCTTACTCGTTGGGTCGATTCTTGCCGGTATCAATCACGGCGAATATATTTTGGCTGGCACTTTAGATAGCGGTGCAATAGTGAAAATTTTACTCACCTACACTGTACCCTATTGCGTAGCACTGTATGCCAGTGTCAGTGCCATAAAAGCCATGTCCGCAGCATCTACTGCCACAAACAAATCAGATAAGTAATGAAATAGCTATGACTGCAGGCCCAACTCAGTGGCGGGGTCGCCGGTCACCCGCACATGGCGCATAACTCGAGGCTGGTTATAGTCGTAGGGTCGCGCTCGGTGCAGCACACAGCGGTTGTCCCACATCACCACATCTCCTGGCGTCCAACTATGCGTAAGCACCCTTGGTGACTGGCAGGCGTCTTCCACTAGTTGTGTCAAAAGCGCCTCTGAGTCCGCTTCGCTTAATCCGGGAATGCCGTAGGCATGACGACCAATATATAAACTGGGTACATTTGTGGCGGGATGTATTTTCACCAAAGGGCGTAATGGCGGAGGTTGATCGCCCAAGCCGTAACTGGATCCTGTGCCTGCTTGATGACCAATTTTAGCTTGGGAGTGATACAAAGAGTGATAAGCCGCAAGACCGTCGATACGTTGGCGCAGCTCCCCAGATAGAGCTTGGTAAGCTGCGCGCATATCCGCCCACTGCGTTTCGCCACCGGCGTCCGGCAAAACTTCAGCCGCCAAAATTGAAGCTCTTGCAGAAACGGGCATATACGAACTGTCGGTATGCCAGCCTTCATTGCCGCGCAGGATTTGATAGTAGCCGCTGTCTGGACCAAGCAGCCCACCGTCGGGTTTTTGATTGCTAATCGCCACCGCTTTGCGATCTGCAGCCAAAATTTCGATAGGGCCAATGCGCTGACCCAGCGCCACATGTTGCGCTTCGTTTATGTGTTGTTGTGGGAATATTAGCACAGCATACTTATGCCAAGCTGCTTCCACAGCGAGCCAGCTTTGATCATTTAGTGCATTAAGATCTACACCGGTAATCACAGCACCTAAACTAGAATCACTTGGTTCTATATGAATACTCATGGTCCCTTTCCGCCTCCACTTTATACAAGTTACCGCGTTGTTATAGGTGCTTTAGCCCGCTTTCGCATAAAGCGCATTAAGCATAATCTGCGCGAACGTTGCACGCGCAGCAATCTCCTGAAGCCTGCGCAAGCATTCGTTATTTAAGAGCTACCGATAGACAGCAAATTATCCACTGGCTGATACAAAGCTTCCAAATAAGCCATATCCTCTGCCTCAATAACCACTTCTGCAGCAGCGACCAGATCTGTTAGTTGGGCAACCTTAGACACTCCAACTATTGGCGCGGTTACTTCTGGTTTATTCATCAGCCACGCAACTGCAATCTGAGCTGGTGTTTTTTCATATTTGGCTGCTATTTCAATAACACGTTCTGCCACGGGAAAGACATGGTCGCCGTGATATAGGCTTTCGGTTCTCTTTACATCTTGGCCTTGAGACCGGTTAGTACTGCCGCCCCCAAAACCGCCTTGATAAGTGCCGGCTAGAATGCCACGCGCCAGTGGTGACCATGGCGTTAACGCTACGCCAGTTTTTGCGCAATAGGGATTCATCTCGCGCTCTTCTTCGCGATACACCAAGTTGTAGTGATTTTGCATTGAAACGAATTTTGTCCAGTTATTCATCTGAGCGGTTAGCTGCAGTTCTGCGAACTGCCAAGCAAACATAGACGAGCCACCTAGGTACATAACCTTGCCGGCTTTAACCAGGTCATGTAATGCCTCAAGGGTCTCTTCAATAGGTGCCTGGGCTTGACCTGGAATACCATGTGGATGACGGTGAATCACCAAGTGATCAATGTAGTCTAGACCCAGCCGCTTCAGACTTCCCTCAACCCCTTCAATAATGTGTTTGCGCGATAAGCCACCTTGATTAGCACCGCGCCCCATGGGCATGGAAACTTTTGTCGCTAAGACATATTCATCTCTGGGCAGTAGCTCTCTAAGCAATGCACCCACCACTTCCTCAGAGGCACCAAGACCATAAATATCGGCACAATCAAAATAGTTGAGTCCGTGTTCGATGGCCGCCTGAAAGATTGGGCGTGCTTCATCGGTAGTTAAGGTCCAATCCCCTTGGTGGCCTCGACCAGGAATACCAAAGTTCATAGTCCCCAAACAAAGTTGGGAAACACGTAAGCCGCTATTACCCAATTGCACTGATTTCAACATTAAGATCCCCTCTGCATAATTCTTTTTGCTACGAAAATATATTAAACCATAAAGCGGCAGAAAGAAGGCTGCGCAGATAATAACCCTACCTGCACTGATATTTTTTCTTTAAAAACAGTCCCTATAATTACGAATTTAGTGCTAATTTATGCACTAAATCATTTGCTTTGCTTATATAAGTTCAATTATGAATCAATCGATTGCTGTAGTCGGCGCTGGAATATGCGGCATGTTTACTGGACTTGCCCTATCACGAAGAGGCTTTTCTGTGACCTTGTTCGAACGTGACGGTCCACCACCAGAGGGTGATGCTGAACAAGCGTTCTTCAACTGGCAGCGCCGCGGCGCAGCGCAGTTTAGGCACCCCCATGCTTTTTTGGGTCTTATGTGCAATCTGCTGGAGAAAAACTATCCCGACCTGCTGCAAGAACTCTTAACCGCCGGCGCGCGCAAGGTGGGTTTTGAAGATATGGTGCCGGGGCATCTGCTTAGTCAGTACCAACCTGAACCCAACGATGATCAATTATGGGTTTTGATGTGCAGGCGAGCCACCATAGAAACCGTCCTACGCCGCTACGTAGAGCGCGAAGCTACCTTAACCATCGCCAATACAACCTATGTCACTGATGTATTAGTCGAAGAAAAAGATGCCCAACCAGCCAATACGCTTACTACCATTGGTTTAGAACTCACGGACCGGCAGGACGCAAACAAAAAGTCCCAGCATCTTGCCGACATCATTATTGATGCAACTGGACGAGCCGGTAAGTTTAATAGCTGGCTTGGTGCTAAAGGTGCCAAAGTTACAGAAGAACGCGATGATGCTGAAATTGTCTATTACACGAGACACTATCGGCTTAAACCTGGGGTTGAAGAACCCAAGCGTGACAGCGATAACCCTTCTGCAGGTGACTTAGGTTATCTTAAGTACGGCGTTTTTCCTGGTGACAATGGTCACTTTGCGCTAATTATCTGCATCCATAATGACGAACTAGAGCTTCGCCAAGCGGTTAAAGAGCCTGGGCTCTTCGACGCCATTTGTAACAGCATACCCGGGGTCAAACCTTGGATCAGCAAGGACAATGCAGACGCGACAACTGACCCATTTGGCATAGGTCAAATCCACGCGGTTTGGCGTGACTATGTGCATAACGATGGGCCCAAGCTGTTGAACTTTTTCGCCGTTGGAGATGCCGCTTCACGCACCAACCCTTTGTATGGAAGAGGGTGCAGCACCGGTACATTACACGCGCATATTTTGGCCGATGTGCTGGCGGCAAACGAAGATCCGTGGCAGCGTGCGCTGGCATTTAAGCAACGTACTGAAGCTGAGATTAGGCCTATCTTTGACGCTAGCCTAACTGAAGACAAGCGCGGTATCAGACGCGCCAATGCCACTAGAAAAGGTGAGGCCTTAGACAAGGCGAAGTCGCTGAAAAAGTGGTTTACCTTAGCCTTCGGCGATGCGCTTGTTGCTGCGGCACGTTATCAATTACACGTGCATAGAGGCATTATGCGCACGGTCAACTTGGTAGAAAAACCCGGTGAATTTCTTAAAGACCCAAAAATTCGCAATACCATTTTTCGCTACATGCTCAGAGGTAGAAAGCGTAATGCTAAAGCGCGTATTCAGGCGGGGTTAGAGCGGCAAGAAATGCTCAGCATGATCTCTCATCTGACACGACAAAATGCCAAAGCGCCACTGCCTGCTGGGGAAACTATGAACCGAACTAACAATGCGATAGACGAGCAACCTCTGTCTCTGAACGCCTGAACGCCTGCAGAAATTCCAGCAGGCTAACAGCGTTAACCAGAGCCAAGCGACCTCAAAGCCGAGGTCTAAGAACTTAACACTTTACCCAACGCCTGTGCGTCCTCAGCGTACTTGGCGTAGGAATCTTTCAGCGTAGCTGAATTCAAAATTACCTCGGCAACCAGTGTTTTGGTTTCAGCATCAAGCACACGCGTCATGATCCAATTAGACTCGGTTCTGCGGCTCTCGCTCAACGCTATGATTTCACGTTCAAGCACATAGTCATGATCAACAAACAAAGGCCCGTTGATCATCTTGATTTCCTGGCTAGCAAACAGCCCTACCGCAGGCCCTTTTGTGCGAAAGCCAGATTGACCACTGGTATATTGAGTCAAAACACTAATCATTTCTAAAGGCATAACCGCCTTGCCCCAAGGATTGTCTGCACTGTAATAGGCATGTTGCTCAGTAATCTTCGCGAGCTTCTGCGCAAGGCTAAATGGGTACATGTCACCCATATGCTGGTCCATTGCCATTCTTGCCTGCTCTGGGTTACCGGCCCCAAGTTGGCCTACTTCGACATCGCTCAAAATCACTAATTGTTCTGAAGGGCGCAGCCGACTGCGGCGCAAGTCTAACTCGGTTTCGCCATAATCAGGGCCGAGCGAGGCTGTTCCCGTTAACACTGGCGTACCGTCACGTTTCTCCGCGGAAATTCTCGCCACCTGATTTACATCAGACACCTGCTCAACCATTACCCGGACCTCTTCGCCCTCAACAACCATAGTTTGGTAGTGTGCGCTCACACATCCGCGCTCGAACCAAGCATCGCCAAATACTTCATGTAGTAACGGCACAAACTGGCTGAAATGGGTTGGCCCCTCAATAGGTGCACCGGCAAAACCTAGGTCAGCGGCCATTTTGTCGTCATGAATAGATAAATGACCGTCATACTCCTGATGACCAAGCATTTGCCTTGGGTGCCTAAACTCACCAACTAGCATTCCGGCGTGGTCGTCTTGGTGTGCGTCGCTCATACAGCTCTCCTGAGGGTAAAATTTGCAAACTATAGTAAACCGAAAAACACAGCCGAGTCTGCGACCAATTAGTTTATCCTTAGCATTGTCCTAAGCTTGAACACAACTCAGGCGGTTTTTACATTTATGGAGAGAGCACATTGAAAAATTTATTTTCTGTTGAAGGCAAAGTTGCCATTGTTACTGGCGGCTCACGAGGTATAGGCGAGATGATCGCTGCAGGCTATTTAGCCAATGGCGCAAAGGTCTACATCAGCTCGCGCAAGGCTGCAGTGTGCGATGCCACAGCAGCCCGCCTGAGCGACACCTACGGCGCAGAATGTATTTCGTTGCCAGCAGATATGTCTAATCTAGCAGGCATAGAGGCCTTCACCGCTGCGTTCAACGAACGCGAAGAGCATTTGGACATTCTAGTTAACAACGCTGGGGTTGCGTGGGGTGCACCACTAGATGACTTCCCAGAAGTTGGCTGGGACAAGGTAATGGATACTAATGTTAAAGGTGTATTTTTTCTCACCCAAAAACTCTTACCATTACTTGAGAAAAATGCCCATACCGACACACCTTCTCATGTGGTCAATATCGGTTCTGTTGACGGCATTAAGACACCGATTTTCGAGAACTTTTCTTACGGGCCATCGAAAGCCGCGGTACACCACTTAACAAGGGTTTTAGCCGCGCATCTGATCAAGCGCAATATTATAGTCAACGGCATTGCTCCGGGACCTTTCCCTACTTCTATGCTCAGTGCGGGCGTTGGCGGCGGCGGTGATGCGGAAAATACAGATTGGACGGCTATAAGCGACAGCAACCCAAGGGGGCGCGTGGGTACCGCCGAGGACATTGCGGGCTTAGCCATATTCTTGAGCTCACGAGCATGTGGTTTCACAGTCGGCGACGTTATCACCTGTGATGGCGGCTCTGTGGTTTCTTAAAGCAAAAAGTTGGATCGCAACCTAGATGAAAATCTAGCTAGAAACGAGCAACCTTGGTGAAATTATAAATGCACCAAGGTTGCCCTGTTAATCCTAGGTCATTTCACGCTTTTGAATACCCGGCGAATACATGGCAATTAAGCGACTGTCTTTGGCCCAACTAACATCGCAAGCATCAGGGCTAATCTGTCTAAGCAAATTTTGCACACCAACATCTACCGCCTTTAATTCATCAAGGCCGACTTGGTCGGTAGGTAAATCTTCCAGTAACGCACCTAGTCGCTGCACAAGCAGAGCGCAGTCCTCTTGCGCCACCTGGCTTGCATAAAACTGGCCTGCGTAGGTGCAAAACGCACAGTAAATATAGAGCGTCTCGCGAATACCGAAACGCACCACTTCGCTGTCATCTAACTCTGAGCCAACCAACACATCTTGCATGTGGGCAATACCTTGACTCATTTCGGCTAAAAAACTACCCGACTTAGGCGACGTATGTTTACTAGAAACTGCTAACCCCAATGTAGAACGAGGGATATTGAAATAGCCCGCGTGAGCGCCAGAACCCGCCTTAATCACCACGTGCTCCACGCTGTCACTACATGCCACCCAAGTTTTATAGCCGGATACTATTTCACCTTGAGCTGTCATCTGACGCGTCACACCGGGAAGCGGCGGTTGGCCCTTGCGATCTTCTGAGACTGCAAAGGCACCCCAACCAGAGAATTTTTCGTTAACAAAGGTATGCCGGATGGCACTTTGGTAACCACCAACAAAGACCCAAGCCATACGATCTGCAAGCAAACCACCTGCCACCGCCATCGCCAAAAAATCTCCTTGAGTTTGTACGGCAACGTGTTTTCGCCACAACTCAAGGTATTCGGCTTCCGTAGCGCAAATACTCGCTGGCGATGGAATGGACAAAACTTCTGCAAAGTCGACGATATCGCCCCAAGCATTAACAACTAAACTCATTCGGAAAAATTTCCTTTTATTTGCAAACGATAAATCACATCTGGCACTTCGACAGAGCGGTAAACTACCAAGCTAAAACTCAATCACCATACGACCACGCGTACCACCCTGCTCCAACCGTGTGTGAGCGATGCTGGCATTTTCTGGCGTCACCGTGTCTGCTACCCGCAGGGTCAGAACTCCCGCCTCAACCTGCTGCCTGAGCAAATCAAGTTTTTCGTACTCGCCGTCGTACCCCGTCACCCAAGTGGCGGTGAACTTAATATCTCTTTGGGCCTCACCCTTAAACCCGCGAATGGCGGTGAAACTGCCACCATCTTTCACCGCATCGACAGCAAGTTCATTGAGCAATGCACCATCTGCAAGACCATCCACACCTTGCGGAAAGTGTTGGCGTATCTTTTCCGCGTAGCCATCGCCACGACTTACAATAATGTCCGCGCCAAGAGACTGCAGCAGAGCTTTGTCTGACTCTGCGCAATCTGCGATCACCTGCAAACCGTCTGCTTTGGCAAGCTGTATAACGTAACCACCATAGGCTCCGGGGCCACCGGTTACGGCAATCACCTGACCTGGTTTTAGATCCAAAAAATCTAACGACATTCTTGCGGTGAGCGCATTCATCGGCAGCGTGCATGCTTGTGCATGAGTAGTACCTGCAGGCGCAGGAACAACCGCCATCTGGTCCAAGACAATCTGCTCGCGATATGCTCCGTGAGTGGCATCGGGTACCACCATTGCCATAACTCGATCGCCAACTTTCACCCCAGTAGTTACACCTTCTCCCACTTGGTCGACAATGCCTGCGGCATCCATGCCCGGCACATAGGGGGGCGGATCTTTTTTCTGCAACGCTGCACGCATGCCGTTCCTGCCCACTACATCCGTAGGATTCACTGCTGCGGCATAATTACGTATGCGCACCTGTCCTGGACCGGCCTGCACTTCAGGCACATCTACCACCTGTAAAACCTCAGGCCCACCGTGTTCCATTAAACCTACTGCGCGCATCATTTTCTCCGAATGCTAAATATTCAAATCATTATTGCAGTGTTTATGGAGGCCAAACAAGACTGGACAAGCTGATACCATCACAAATGCAACGGACTGAGGGGTGCAGAAACTGGGCGTTATACATGGTCATTCTCTGCGCGCTCGCTCATTGTGCAAAGGACCGCAGTACGAAAAACAACAACAAATTACAGGTGGAATTTATAGACCAGAGTTTTCATCTTTGGCAATCCAATGTGAGAAGAACTGCCAAATTTCTTCACTGGCATCTATGTCTTTATTTTTGCCGAAACCAAATCCATAAAGGGCTAAGTATTGGGTAGGTTTCCACCACGCATCTGATTTTGCACCGGGCCAGTCGTGGCCACCATTGTCCACACTATAAAACCAAACTTCTGTTTTGCCTTCGCTACTAGAATAGCGCCGCAGCTGAACCTTACTGTTACCGACAACTATTGGTCTATGGGAATCATTGAGGTCAACAATTGAGGTTTCGCTGAGGCCATGTCTAGCAACCCAAAAGTCTTTGGTCGCTTCCTGACTAATATAGGCTCCCCAACCACCGCTGTTTTGCATATCTCCCGCGTACAGAGTTACCGGATCTGCTGTACCACTGATCGCCAGAATAGGCAGCATTCGATCTGGCGCACACTGATCGACCATGGCCTTCATCATTGAACCAGCTACAGGTGCAACCGCACGAAAAACTTCGCTTGAACGACAGGCAAGCAGGTAGCTCATTTCACCGCCATTAGACATGCCTGTGGCAAAAACTTTGTTTAACCCCACCGAATACTCTAGGACTATTTCGGCCACTATAGCTTCTACAAACGCCACGTCATCTACCGTGCGGCCTTGGTGGAAGTCATAGCCAACATTAAAAAACGCATTGCCCTCGTCATCTATCGTGCCCTGTGGGTAAGCGACGATGAAACCGTGATCTTCAGCGAGATCGTTCATTCCCGAATACTGCATGATTGATTCGCTGTCTCCAGAATAACCATGCATAACAATGACTAAAGCTGGAGATTCCGCCAGATTAGCGGGCACAAAGAGGCGATAGTTTCTAGCAACCTCATCGCCATCAATATCTTGTGTTAGCAGCCTGTGCTCAATCAAACTTTGGCTGAACGCAAAATTAGCAGCAAACAGCATACTCAGCAGAATGAGCTTGGGCATCGAATTAGTTCACGCTTCTATCAGTACCAGCCCAGAATGGCGCACGCAATTCGCGCTTTAATACTTTACCTGGCCCGGACTTGGGCAGCGGCTCTAACTGTATGTCGATGCCCTTGGGGACCTTGTACCCACCGATGTGCTCGCGACAAAAGGCAATAAGCGCTTCGGCCGTAACATCTGTTGCTTCCGCCCTTGGCACTACTACTGCATACACCGCTTCACCCCATTTATCGTCCGGCACGCCAAATACAGCCGCTTCGAGAACACCAGGGTACTTATACAAAATATCCTCAACCTCAGTGGAATAGACATTTTCTCCGCCGCTAACGATCATATCTTTGGAGCGATCAACCAAAAACAGATAACCGGCCTCATCTAAATAACCCAAATCGCCTGTCCAATAACCACCGTCTTTAATTACCGCAGCAGTTTGCTCAGCCTTGTTCCAATAGCCCTTCATAATATTGGCTCCGGACACCACCACCTCTCCGACCTCGCCAACCCCAAGTACTTGGCCCTGCGGTGCACAGATCGTTATTGAGCAACCAACAACCGAACGACCACATGAGCGTGACTTAGGGTCGTCAATAAGCTGTTCTTCATTACCCAGTAGAGTTGCCAGCGGGGATGTTTCTGTCGCCCCATACACCTCAACCATTTGAGCAGCGGCAAATGCTTGGCTCGTCCGCTTAATAACCTCGGTCGCTATCGGGGATCCGCCGTGGGCCAAAATTCTCAAACTTGAAACGTCCTTAGGGTTCACATGCTGCTCTTCCGCAATGGCTGCAAGCATGGAGGGAACGCCTAAGGTAATGTTGATTTTGTGTTTTTCGATCAACTGCAAAACCATCTTTGGGTCGAATGTACCAAGTGCAACTTGGCAAGATCCCTGCCAGATAGCAGCCAAAATGCCATTGGATCCAGCGGCGTGAAACATTGGCGCCATAACTAAAGATCGATCGCTTGGGCTTTGCGCAACCGCTGCCAACCAATTGAAAGCGTTAGCGATTAAGTTCCGGTGAGTCAACATGACCCCCTTACTGGCGCCGGTTGTGCCGCCGGTATAAAACAAACCCGCTAAATCGTCTTCATCAACATCTTCCCCCAAAGGCGCTTGAGGCGCGTTGGCAAGAGCCTTTTCATAATCTCCGTTCAACGCAATGACGTGATCAACAATGCCTCTTAATGGTCCAATATCCTCGCGGTCGGTGAGCAGTATTTTGGCACCAGAGTCTTCCAGAGCATACATTAGCTCGGGCAGGGCATGGCGTGTGTTGAGAGGCACAATAACCATACCGCCGGCGGGTATGCCAACATAGGCTTCAAAATATTGGTGACTGTTATTGGAAAGAATGGCGACACGGTCGCCTTTTGCCGAACCTAACTGCTTCAGCGCACCGACAAGCCTCGTGCAACGTTCCCATAACTGTGAATAAGTAAAGGCTTTCTCACCATCAATCACCGCAATTTCATTGGCTCTTATCTGTAATGCTCTTTTTAGTGGGTCTACTAGCGTATGCATGGTTCGCTACCTTTTTTTGCTGACGTATGACGTTGGGCCGAAATTCTATTTCCTAGCCTTTTTTAAGTATAGATTATTCTTCACCATCTGCTGGAAAAAAGTGCCGGAGAAAAAGTACCGAGGAGAGCCCTTTACCAATATCTAACAGATAATCTGCCAAAATGAAGATAGCCCAGAATCTTCAGACAACGGAATAAGCCATGCCGGAAAGAGGCCCACAAAGTACTAATCGCGCATTTTTACCTAACGCGATGCAGTGGGTTAGTGCAGCGCTGGCACCTCACCAATTTAGGCAGCTACTCCGGCACCCCGCCCTTTATCTGTAGACGATGAATAACTCGTGGTTCATCAGCGTGATCGTGCACAGCGTAGTGCAGCAAGCAGCGGTTGTCCCACATAACTAAATCTCCCGGGCGCCATTGATGCCGGGCCTGAAACTCAGCGCGTACACTATGCTGGTAGAGATACTCCAGCAACGACCTACTCTCCTCTCGAGACCAATTTGCAAACCTCTGAGTAAATGCTCTGCACACATAAAGCCCCCGCTGACCATTTTCGTCATGGGTCCGCACTACTGGATGTTCAGCCTTAGATGCATCTGCAGGGTCCGCGCCATAAAGTCGCGCCAAGTCTTCCGCAGAATGTAGGGCGACGAGCTCATCCACTACATCGCGCAATCCTTGAGAAAGCTCTTGATAGGCTAAAATTTGATTGGAAAAAGCGGTTTCACCACCTAATGCTGGCGCTTCAAGGGCGTAGAGCATGGTGAGTTTGGGGGGTTTAGGATCGTAAGTCATATCCGAATGCCAATGCTGATTCACATCACGCTTTTTGCCGCTATTACGCAGTTCAATAATATTTGGATAGCCGTCGATGCCGCCATAGGGAAAGGGCACCAAGTCACCCCAGTGCTGGGCAAAGGCCATATGGTCAGCCGGCGTTAAATCCTGATTTGGAAAAACCAGAACGTGGTGTTTATTAAATAGATCATTCAGCGTTGGCCATAGCCTTTCGTCAACACTGCGCACGTCAAGATCTTCAACAATGGCGCCTAAAGGCGCAGACATCGGTACTACTTGCATATTTTTCTCCCTACTCGAGCCCATCTTAATCTGGATCCTAGTTTGTATGCCACTGGTTACAGGGCAACTAACTTGGCACAAGTTGCATGCCCGCACTTAGGCCAACTAATGTTCAAGAACAGTTCTGTCGGATAACAGTTCTGTTTGGGGAGAGATGCTTTGTCAACAGATGTGCGTTAAAAACTGATGAACTGTAACGCCTACTAACCGTTTACGTCCGTGGGGCCTGCGTGTTCAAGCACCCCCTGTCCATATAAGTAATCTCGCGTCAGCGGTAGAGCCTGATTGATTTTAGCCAGCTGCCACTGGTGCACCACCAGCCCGCCCATCTCAAACCCTGTTTGGCACAAAATCAGGTAGAACTCCCACATACGGCAAAACTCTTCACCTTTGCTCACAACAAAATTACTGCGTTGTGCGGTGAATCTTTTAAGCCAGTTAGCCAGAGTCAGTGCATAGTGATTACGCAACACCTCTACATCGGTGGCGGGCAAATCTGCGGACTCAACAGCTTTTGCAACGTCAGCTAAGCCAGGAATATAGCCGCCAGGAAATACATGACGACGAATCCAAGGGTTGACCATTCCTGGCTTATGAATGGAGCCAATGGTGTGGATTAAGGCAACGCCATCGGAAGATAAAAAATCTCGTACACAGGAAAAGAACCTGGGTAAATTTTTGCGCCCTACGTGTTCCAACATCCCTATGGAGACAACTCGGTCGTAGGTCGATTGATGCTTACGATAATCTTGCAAAATAAAGTGCACCTTGCCCTGTAAACCTCGCGCTTTGGCCGTTTGCTCGGCTACACGCAACTGCTCAACAGACAAGGTTAGCCCAGTCACCTCCACGTCGTAATGGCGGGCTAAATACATGGCCATACTGCCCCAACCACAGCCAATATCTAAAACTCGCTGGCCCGGCTGCAGATTAAGTTTAGCCGCTATATGTGCTGACTTTGCAAGCTGGGCCTCTTCTAGCGACTTATCCGAGCGTGTGAAGTAGGCGCAGGAATAGTGCATTTCTTGGTCTAAACAGACCCGAAACAAATCTTCATCCAGATCATAATGGTGAGCGATATTTCTTCGGCTTGCATTCAAGGAATTCCAAGTGCTAAGCATAATTGGCAAAATTTGCAGCCACCGCAGAGATTTTCGCGGCTTTAAACGAGCATCAAAATTCATTCGCAGCAGTGTCATCAGCTCATGTAGTGTGTGGCCTGGCGGCACATCCCACATACCTTGGATATACGCCTCACCAATATTCAAAGCTGGATTCCGCATAATATAAGACAGCGTATTAGCGCGATTAAAGCGAATTTGGCTTTGAGGCATGCCGCTGCCAAAAACGTGAGCCTCACCTTGATGATCAAGCACAGAGAGCTCGCCAACGCGGATGAATTTATTTAGCACTTGAAGGTTCATAGTCACGTTTACTGTTGGTTAATGGCCTTGTGTTTTAGTTATCTGCTCAATTTAGTAGCCAACTTAAACGCCTGAAACTGAGTTAACGGCGGATAAATATAGCGTAAGATTTGGGGTTGCAGGCACCTGCTGCAAACTTCGCATGGTCTAATGCGCAACAAAAACCCTTAGACACCTGACGGAGCAAAAATTACGATAGGAGGGCCTATGCCCCTAGATAAGAAGATGATTGGCTGCCAAACCCAAGGTATAGAGCATTGGGTAGATGAACGTTGGTTAATGGGTTACGCCGCCTGTCTTGGTGACCTGAACCCAGCTTATATGGATACACAGGCAGGTAATGTTATAGCTCACCCCGTATTTCCCGTTTGCCTAGAGTGGCCTCCAATTCTCGATACGCGCAAGCTTTCCGCAGCTGACACTCTGACCGATGAGGAGTCTCAACGAGGGGTCCACGCAGCACATGATTTACATGTTTTTCGCCCAATTGTCGCGGGAGAGAAATTGACCACCCAAGCAACCATGACTGGCATTGCGGCGATCAAACCCGGGGCCGCATATACCATGCGCCTAGACACCTTTGATGCTGAGCAAAAGCTGGTCTGTACGACCTACCAATTGAGTATTTATCGAGGCGTAGAAGTTATCGATGGAGCCGCAGGCAACGCTGCGCAAACCGCTATTGCACCCGCTCTGCCACCTGCCCTGCCTATCAGTTCAACGCACAACCACCACATTGATATACCCGCAAATTTGGCCCACACCTATACAGAGTGCGCACATATCTGGAACCCCATTCATACGGATCGGGCCGTAGCGCTGGCTGCTGGATTACCAGATATCATATTGCATGGTACTGCCACGCTAGCGTTGGCAGTAACTCGTATCGTTAATGAAAGACTAGGCGGTGATTCAACACGTGTACGGCGTATCGGCGGCAGGTTTGCGGCAATGGTATTGATGCCATCTACGGTAATTTTACAGCTTAGCGACAGTGTAGAAGGCCACTTGAGCTTCCAAGTGCTTAACGCAGAGGGCGAGACTGCCATCAGCAAAGGTTTTATTTGTTTCGACTAAATAAAAATGCAAACGTTAGGCAATAATTGAAAAATAGTCATCGCCTAGCCTCTTAGACAATTTGAGGGTTGAAAGTGAAAAAAATAATAATACTAGTGACAATGTCCCTCGCCGCATTTGCATGTGGAGGCGGAGGCGGAGGCTCTTCGACAGCACAGTTACAAACAAATCCCATCGCGACCACGGCTAGCAACACGGCAACTACTCCTACCAACAATACGCCAACGGCGACACAAAGTTGGGACCTACGGCGGGTTAACCCAAGTGCTGCGAACACTAGCCAAGCTAATGTAAACGCAGTACTAGATCACATCTTTACCGACCAAGCTGTGCAATCAGTTTTAGTCAGCAAAAATGGTTTAACGATTGGCGAGCGCTATGCCACCGGTTACGACAAAGACAGCTACGGTACAAGTTGGTCAGTGGCCAAAAGCTTTTATAGCGCTGCTATTGGGGTAGCAATAGATGAGGGCTTGATTGGCTCAGTGGATGACAAAGTCAGCGATACAATCACCGAGTGGCAAAATACAGATAAAGCAGACATCACCCTGAAACAAGTGCTGCAAATGCGCGGGGGTTATTCTAATCGAGACAATATATTCAACACCTCGGATCAAACCGCACACGCAATTAGCTTTCCCTTAGCAAGCACACCAGGAACACAATTCAGCTATTCCAACGCTAATAGCCAACTATTTGAACCCATTCTCGCCCGTGCAACCGGGTTAACTGCCCATCAATATCTGGCAAACAAAGTTCTTGCGCCAATTGGAATTAACATAAACAACGTAGGTTTTTGGTTAGACTCTACCGGCACCAACCCCATAACTTATTGCTGCCTAGATATGCGACCAGATGACTTTGCTCGCTTTGGTTTGCTTTTCGCCAGAGGGGGCGCTTGGGACGGCGAGCAAATTATCTCACCAAACTATGTAAGCCAAAGTATGACCGCAAATGGTGCATACGGTTATCAATGGTGGGTACTTAACTCCGCTTACTGGAATGGACGTCAAGTCCCCATTGATATTACTGCCGCGCTGGGCTTAAACGGTCAGAAAATCTATATCTGGCCAGAACAAGATATCGTTATTGTGGTGTTAACCAAGTATTCCCACTCGGCCAACCAAGGCTACGTACTGGATACACAAGGTAGCGTAACCAACTTCCCAAACACCTGTACTGCCCGCAACACATGCCCCGGCGCACAAGGCACTGAGGTACCAAGTTTCGATCAGTATGCACTGATCAGCCTGATTCAAGCATTGGGCAGCAATTAGTTAAAAACGCAGAAACCGCCTGCGGGGTAACAAGTTATGATCAGCAAAAACGAATACAGTGCACTAGACGGGTTAGGTTTAGCCCAACTTATTGCGCGAGGTGAAGTAACCGCCACCGAGATTTTGGCTACGGCACAAAGCTTGCTAGCAGATAAAAACCCATCCCTCAATGCCATGGTATTAACTATGGACGAACATGCATTGCAGGCAATTGATGCAGGTTTACCTCAGGGTTTATTCACGGGTGTGCCCTTCGCACTAAAAGACCTTGGCATGCAATACAAGGGCGTTGTCACCAGCAACGGCTCGCAGCTGTTTCGGGACAATGTCGCGGTTGAAGATTCAACGTTAGTGAGCCGTTACAAGGACGCTGGTTTAGTCATATTCGGCAAATCCAATACGCCTGAATTTGGCTTGGCAACGACTACGGAACCTGCGCTCTTTGGGCCGACTCATAACCCATGGAAGCACGGTTACTCCAGTGGCGGTTCTAGTGGTGGCGCTTCGGCCTTGGTAGCCGCAGGAATTATACCCATGGCTCATGCCTCCGATGGCGGCGGCTCAATTCGCATCCCGGCCAGTTGCTGCGGCTTGGTTGGCTTAAAACCTTCCAGAGGCAGAGTACCCTTGGGCCCTATCCAACTAGAAGGCTGGGGAGGACTATCTACAACCCACGCCATTACAAAATCTGTACGCGATAGCGCCGCACTCCTAGATATCAGCGCAGGTCCAGAATTAGGAAGCCCGTACCATACCGCCACCGCCATCGAGCCGTTTCAAAGTTGGGTAAACAAACCCGTTAGCAAACAAACCATCGGTTTGTGCTTAAACACTTTTAACGGCGCAGCAGTTGACCCAGAGGTGACTCAAGCAACACAGGCTAACGCTCACAAGCTGGAAGATCTTGGGCACCGGGTTGAGCTAATTACAGTTGATCTGAACCCAGACAATGTTCGAGAAGCACACGGTATGATTGCCATCAGCCATTTAGGTGCCATGCTCAACGCCAAGGCAGCGGAAATTGGTAGACCACTTACTGAGCATGATATTGAATTGGGCAGCTGGCAAAACTACCAGTACGCTAAGGAGATTACAGCAACAAACTACGCGGCGGCTGTGGCGATGATTCATCAACACGGGCGCGCCATAGATCTATTGCTGGAAAAATTCGATTACCTAATGACGCCAACCATGGCATGCCTACCATTAGCCCACGGGAGGATAAATATGCTGGCAGAAGACCCTAGCACCTACGCCCCCCTGCTCTTCCAAACTCTAGGCTTTACGGCTTTATTTAACGACACCGGTCATCCGGCAATCAGTGTACCTATGGGATTGGCAGAAAATGGTTTACCGATAGGTACTCAGCTGATAGCTGGCACAGGTGAGGAAGGAAAATTATTGCAACTCGCAGGGCAAATAGAGGCGACCGGCCTATTTACGAGGTTGCAATTTTGATTGGGTTCAAGCCTATATGCTAAAGGTCCGATGCCCGAGCATATTGCTCAGGCAAAGAACGAGTCGTTGTAGCCGTTTAAGTGACCTTGTTTAAGTAACCTTGTCTAAGTCCGTAACCGGGGTCTCTTTAAGTAAGACAAGCGAGAGGTAAGTTAACGCACAGGCCAATGCAATATAGCCAGATACCCAAACCGTACTGCCGAAAGCAACCAGTAGCGTGGTTGCGATAATAGGCGCAAACCCACCGCCCACAATGGCGCCCAACTGATAACCCAACGAAGCACCCGAATATCTTACTTCAGTACTGAACAACTCAGTGAGCAGCGCAGCTTGTGGCCCGTACATCATAGCGATGGCAATTTGGCCGCCAGCTAAGGCGAGAATAATCAGCGGTAGAGAACCGGTGTCGATAAGCGGAAACATGACAAAGGCCCATAACCCAGTGACAATGGCACCCATTTTGTAAATGCCCCGGCGTCCATGACGATCCGACCAAGAAGCAAAGAAAAAGAGTGCTGGCACTTGGGCCATCGTGCTCACCAAAACTGCGAACAACATATCTGATCGACTCAAAGCCAAACCTTCCGGGTCCGTACCATAAGAAATAACAAAGACTATAAGAATATAGAAAGTCACTTGAACTCCCAGGAAAGCACCCGCAGCCAGAGTAATTTCCTTTGGGTAACTCTTTATTGCTTGGATAACAGGCGAACGTGGTTTGGCTTCTCTTGGTTCAGAAGTTTCGATCAACTCCTTAAAGGCTGGTGTATCTTCAAGGGTTAACTGCACATACATACTCAGGCCGATCAAAATGATGCTGGCCAAAAATGGAATTCTCCAACCCCAATCTAGCAGTGCTTCGGTGGATACCGACGCAGTGACAATTAGAAACGCTACGTTCGCCAAGATTACGCCTAACGGCGCTCCCGCTTGCGCGAAGGCACCATAAAACCCACGTTTCTCTGCCGGTGCACTCTCAGTGACTAAAAGCATTGCGCCGCCCCATTGCCCGCCGACGGCAAGACCTTGAACAAAGCGCAGCAAAATAAGCAAAAGTGGCGCGAACGGCCCAATTGTTTCGTAACCGGGCAATAGACCAATAAGCGTTGTAGCCACTCCCATCATCACCAAAGCCGTGACTAAGGCGGCCTTGCGCCCCATTCGATCACCGAAGTGACCAAACAACATGCCACCCACTGGGCGCGCGATAAAACCTACAGCAAAAGTACCAAAGGAAGCTATAAGCCCAACATATGCAGGTATGTCAGGTGGGAAGAACAGAGTAGGAAAGATCAAAACCGCAGCAGTGCCGTAGATAAAGAAGTCATACCATTCAATACTGGTTCCACCCAGTGAAGTAAGCGCAACTTTGCGCATAGATTTTTCGGAAGCTACCATTAGTACCCCTCGTACTCGCTGAAATATATAGTTTTGTTGACAGTTTTTAAGGTGCGCGCGCGCAAATAATATTGTCGCACGTCACCGCGCTTACCCAACTGTTACCTTAAACACAGCCCTCAAAACTATCTCTTAAACCTTGTTAACGGCGCAGAAAATTAACATCATGGTTGCCTCTTACAGCCAAGTGCTACGCAATGCCTACCCCAATGAAGATCGACATCATAACCTATACAGCTACAGGCGCTACCTTGAATAAGGTTCCAACGCCGACACTGCCCGACATGCGCCTGCCGCGGTAGGCCGGCAAACGCAATGCACTCTATTTTGTCAAAACGATTACAAATCTATGCGCTGACCACGTTATTGAGTTTCCTTGCAGCGCAAAGCCCAGCACAAGCCCAGAATAAGAGCCAAACTCACGACAGCAGTGCTATCGTGGGTGTCGCCGTAGCAACAAATTTTGTCACCACGCTGAAATCTCTAAAAGTAGATTTTGAGTCCTTCAACACCAGCAAACTCAGAATAAGCGCAGGCTCTACAGGCAAACTGTATGCGCAAATTCGTCGCGGCGCGCCTTATGATATTTTCCTCGCCGCAGACCAACAGCGACCTAAGCTATTAGAACAATCTGGTTTAACTGTGGCTAAAAGTCGCTTCACCTACGCAGGTGGTGGGCTGGTGCTTTGGTCGCCCAACAGGGCGCAGTCATCTAGCACTGGCAACCATGAGAGCCAAGCAACGACGCAGAGTATTGAACACTGGCTTAGCAGTGCGCCCAGTATTGCTTTAGCCAACCCACGCCTTGCACCCTACGGCTTTGCAGCTCAAGAAGTGTTAGACAATTTGAAAATAACGCTGGGGGTGTCCCAGCGAAGAGTGACTGCTGAAAACATTGGGCAAACATTTGCATTAGTAGCCACGGGCAATGCCACGCTAGGTTTTGTCGCAGCAGCGCAAATGCTTGAGCAAGAACAGCCTGCCAATACCTATCTGAACATACCCAAGTCAATGCACTCGCCGATTCGGCAAGATGCCGTACAGTTAAAGTTGGGCGCCGACAACCAAGCAGCCACAGATTTTATGCACTACTTGGCGAGTGCTAGAGCACAAAAGATTATTTCCAGTTCGGGTTTTGCGACTGACCTGAATACCAATGAGGCGAATCTAAGACCTTAAGAGCAAACTCTCGCAGTCTTAAATCGCTCAAAGTAGTTACCGTTTAGCGGCCTACAAACACTGGATCACGCTTCTCAACGAATGCCTTGGTGGCATTTTTATGATCTTCTGTTTGACCACAATGTACGTGGTGAGTGGCTTCCAAATCTAAACAGTCGTTTACATCACCGGAGGACAATGCACGAGCAAAGTTTTCTTTCATATAGCGATAAGCTACTGAAGGGCCACTGGCTAGACGTAGGGCAATTTCATTGGCCTTAGCAGTTAGCTCGTCCGCCTCACAAACCCAATTGGTTAAGCCTAAATCTAGTGCTTGTTCTGCATTCACACGATCCGATAAAAAGTAAAGTTCCCTAGCCTTGGCTGTGCCAACAAGCTGGGACATAAAAAAGGTGCCGCCGTAATCGCCGGAGAAACCTACCTTAGCGAACGCGGTAGTCATCATTGCGCTGCTAGCCATAATGCGCATATCGCAGGCAAGCGCTAAGGATAGACCCGCACCAGCTGCAGCTCCGGGCAGCGCAGCAATAGTTGGCTTGGGCATGGAATATAGCCGCCCTGCAGTACCGCGCTGATTAAGCCGCTGCCTGTGAATTGCCGCGTCTATGGTATTGTCACCAACGGTGCCGTCACCGCTTGCAGCCATGCCCTTCACATCGCCACCTGCACAAAAGCCTTTACCTGCTCCGGTCAAAACGATGACCTTCACAGCACTATTGAGTTCGGCATGTTCTAGCTGCTGCGCTAGCGCACCAGTCATTGCATCTGACATTGCGTTGCGTGCTTCTGGACGATTCATCGTCAGTGTCAGAACACCATCCGTTAAGTCAGCTAAAAGATCATCTGTACCTGTCTCTACTTTATTCGACATTTCCCTCTCCTAAGATTGATTGGCTTTGGATAATTCATGCTTCGCATAATTACCCTACCTATTTGCCAGGCTTAATTTGCCGGTAATTTGACCTACCTAACCTAGCGCTCATAATTTTGCTTTGCAGTCTTCCACCGAAACTTTCGCATTGTCTAGTCTGCCATGACAACTCATCAATGAAACTATTGTACAGACCGCAACTTACCTGAGACGTAACTTAGGCTATATCATGGCCTAACTCCGCTATTGGGCAATTAGCAGCAGTTATGCTACAAGCTGTGTTGAAAACTTATTGGTCGCCTATAGCGTCAACCGAACGCTCTAAACTCGAGCGCAAACTGAGAAAAAAAGAGTAATCGCCAATGGCCAATCTGACCATAATTTATGCCCACCTCGCCACCATAGTGCCTGCAGCGCTAATTGGCGGCTACCTTCTACTGAGGCAAAAAGGCACGCCCGCACACAGGTTGCTAGGCAAGATTTACATGGTGCTGATGATGATCACTGCGTTTATCACATTGTTTATATCCTCAGAGGTAGGCCCAACGCTTTTTAGTCACTTTGGTCTTATTCACTTGTTGAGCCTACTCGTCATCTACAGCGTGCCGAAAGCCTATTTCGCAGCCCGCAAACACGACATTAAGAATCATAAATTCACCATGTTGTCGTTGTACTTCGGCGCGGTGCTTATTGCAGGCGCATTCACATTGACCCCAGGAAGACTGCTGCATACTTGGTTTTTACTCTAAGTTGGGCGCCTCAGTGCGCCAATCATATAATGTGCATCCCTTTTGCCTGCGTCATCGCTATAATCAGCAAAAAAATAGTAACTTATTTCTAAGAACATCTTTTGGAGAGACATATGACTTACGAGTGCTTTGACCTGACAATTGAAAATAATGTCGCCCATATTCAGCTCAATAGACCTGAAAAGCGCAACAGTATGATCCCTTCATTTTGGCAGGAACTACCCCAAGTCATTGAAGAAATAGATGCTCAGGCCAAGGCCAGAGTCATAGTGATCTCCTCCACTGGCCCGGTATTTTCCGCAGGTATGGACCTAAATGCCTTTGCACCACACAAAGCTAGCGATCCAGAAGAATCGCGTCGCAACAAAATCCGCCACGGTGCGGCCTTTTACGACACAGCCCGCAAAACTCAAGCGGCATTCAATGCATTAGAAGCTTGCAGAATGCCCATACTTGTCGCCATACAAGGTGGCTGTGTTGGCGGCGGCGTTGATATGGCAACAGCCTGCGATATGCGTTACGCAACGGCGGACGCGTTCTTCACTATTTTTGAAACCGTCATTGGCATGACTGCGGATGTCGGCACCTTTCCTCGCTTAGTGCAGCAGATCCCCGAAGGCTTGGTCCGCGAACTTGCATACACAGGACGCCGCATGGGTGCTGCTGAGGCCAAGTCAGCTGGACTTGTTAACCAAGTATTCGACACACAAGAGGAAATGTTGGCAGGCGTGTTTGCCATTGCCCATGACATTGCGGCAAAAGCACCACTAGCTGTTTATGGCTGCAAACGCATGATTAACTACTCCAAAGATCACACCACAGCCGATACGCTTGACTACATTGCCATTTGGAATGCTTCAATGCTGCAATCACAGGAAATGCAGGAAGCGATGCAATCTAACATGGAGAAGCGTCCGGGCGACTTTGTTGAATTGCCAAAGCGTGCGCCAAACTTCAGCTTTCGCTAAACACAGTAGAACCGCGTAACTGTGAATTCGTGCAAAGACTGAAAAATGACCCTGTCTTGGCTCATAAGGGCGCGACTAAAATGCGCTCCAGAGCAACATTGATACGAAGAAAAGAAACCATCGAGCTGGGAGAGTAAAGATGACTATTCAACTACGACAAATTTGCCTAGTGGCAGAAAACTTAGCACCGGTAATAGATGACCTGACAACTATCCTTGGGATCAATAGTTGTTATGTCGACCCAGGTGTTGGCGTGTTTGGTTTAGAAAACAACTTAATGGCTGTGGGACGCAACTTTCTCGAAGTGGTTGCCCCAACCCAGCCCAATACTGCCGGCGGACGTTACTTAGAGCGGCGTGGCGGCGATGGCGGTTATATGGTCATCACTCAGATAGATACTTTTGCAAACCAACAGTTGTTGCGACAACGGGCCTTAGATAATGGCGTGCGCATTGCCCACGAGTCCCAACGCGAGGGTTGGAACCTCTGCCAATTACACCCCGCAGATATGCGTGCTGCGTTCCTAGAATTAGAATACGACTCCAAAGAAGACTTTAACGGGCACTGGAATCCCGTGGGCGGTGACGGCTGGGAAGACAAAGTAAAACAAGATATTACTGAGGACTTCTTAGGTGTGGAGTTACAGGGCGACGACCCACTTGCGCTGGCGGCTCATTGGGCCTCAGTAACCGACTGTCCTATCGGCGAACAAGCCGGTCATCCAAGCATAGACTTCAACAACGTTAATCTACGCTTTGTGCCTATCGAGGATGGTCGCGGCCCAGGGCTTGGCGGCTTAGACCTTAAGGTGAAAGACCGCGAGGCAATACTCAAGCAAGCCCATATCCGCAACTGTTACGTTAGCGATGAGCGTGTTGATATTTGCGGCACGAGATTTTATTTAAAAGATTGAGCGAGCAGCTCACTAGCAGACAAAAACTTTCTTCAACTCACTCATTATATGTAGGTAAAAAATGTCAGAAATGTCCTTTGAAACAGCTGTTATGTCGCGTCGCTCAGTGCGCGGATTTCAGGACAAAGAAGTACCCCAAGATGTACTCAATAAAGTATTCGATATAGCTCGTTGGGCACCTTCAGGAACCAACATTCAACCTTGGCAAACCTATGTTGCTTCAGGTGCTGTTCGCGACAATTTGCGCGAGCAAATGATGGCTGCGGTTAGAGCAGGTGAAAAGCCCAACAATGATCATAAAGAACCTAGAAAACCCATTGGTCCGGTGTGGAAAGATCGCCGACGAGAATGTGCGGCAGTGCTTTATCGCGCCATGGACATTTCTTGGGACGACAAAGAAGCTCGCGGTGCGGCGTCATTCAGAAACTTCGAGCTATTTGATGCACCCCATGTAGCGTTCTTGTGCATGGATGAAGCCTTTGGCTTAGGTAGTGCTTGGGATGTAGGCATGTACGCGCAAACATTAATGTTAGCCATGACCGCCAACGGTTTAGCTTCCTGCGCCCAAGGCACTATGGGGCATCACCCAGAATTGGTACGTGAGGCTTTCGGTCTTGGTTCTGAGGTGAAGGTATTGTTCGGCCTCAGCTTTGGCTATGAAGATACTTCTATGAAAGTGAATTCAGCGCACACCGAACGCGCTGCACTAGAAGATACCGTTACTTTTAAACGCTAAGTTTTTTCTAGGCAGCAAGATAAGTGTTGCCACTAGCATATTGGCTAAAAAATAATTAGCCAATGTGCTGCAGGTGACCCATAGTACCCCTAGTTGGGCTCACGAACCTACTACGACCTTGCTCTGCACAAGCGACTGAATTTGTTTTTGTGCGTAACCTAGCTCGCTAAGAATGGCATTACAGTGTTCACTCAACTGAGGGGCAGGCACATCGTCTTCGGCGGCTAAATCACTGTGTACAAGAAACGGCGATTTCAGTGATTGGTATTCACCGCGCACATCGTCTTTATGAGCTTGCAGCCAGTTCGACGCTTGTAGCTGAGGATCCTGTGCTAAATCCCCAAGGTTATTTATAGGCGAGCAAGGAATATCCAACTCTGCCAAACGCGCCAACCATTCTTCAGAGGAACGACTAGGCGCTATATCTGCCAGCAACTTATACAGCTCATCTATGTGCTGAGAGCGCTGTACGGAATCCGTCACCCACGCTGCCTCGGCCAAGTCTTCACGGCCCACTAATGTAAAGAAACGCTGCCAGTGTTTGCTGTTGTAAGGCATGATCGCGATATAGCCGTTTTGGGTTTTATACGGTTTTCTATGCTTGGACATCAACCGGTCATAGCCCAGCTCGCCCTCGACCGGCTGCAGTGTATGCCCGGCTAAATGCTCAGCCATGACAAAAGCGGCCATGCTTTCCAACATAGGCACTTCTATATTGCAGCCCTCACCAGTGCGCTGTTGCTGAACCACGCCAGACACAACAGCCAATGCTAAGTGCAGGCCAACGACTTTGTCACAGGCAATAGTACGAACGAATTGTGGGGCACCATCTACGTCAGCATTTAGTGCTGCCAGCCCAGATCTTGCTTGAATAATATCGTCGTAAGCGGGCGACTGAGCATCCGGCCCCACGCTGGCAAAACCAGGTGCTGCACAATATACGAGCTTGGGGTTGATCATCTTCAAGGTGGCAAAGTCAGCGCCTAGGTCTTGAGCAGATTTGCCGCGCATGTTGTGCACCAGAACATCCGCCTGAGCCACTAGCTTATGCAGAATTTCTCGGCCTTGGGGCTGCTTGAGGTCCACAGCCAGCGATCGCTTGTTGCGATTGAAGTTTAAAAACCCAGCCCCTAGATCCTCGGTACGCCCAGGTCTCACAGCACGAAAAACGTCACCGCCTTGAGCTTCCACTTTGATTACATCGGCACCAAAATCGCCCAAAAATTGCGTGGCATATGGTCCAAGTACAATAGTTGACAGGTCTACTACACGTAGACCTTTTAGCAAGCTGTGCATATTTTATCCGTCTGATCGAAAACCGAGAATTAGGTCGCTTCTTTTACTTCTTCGCCTAGGGCTCTGGCACGGTCTAAACGACTCGCTTCATCCTTGGGCAAATGCTTCCACGCCAAGGTCAAAAATATAAAAGTAAGAATGAATATCAACATTGTACAGGCGATAGCAGTGCGCAGCGATTCAGCGCCATCCATTCCAGTTGCCGCAAAGGTATCTGACAACTGCCCCATCATATATGGCCCTAGCGCCAAACCTAACATGGTATTAATCAAAATATAGTAAGCGCCTGCTACCGCGCGCATACGCGGTAACACCAGGTCCGCGGCGGTGGTAGGGGGAATCCCAGGCCAACATGCACTGAACAGATGGTGCGCAAAATTAAGGAAAAACGCCATATAGAGACTTTCGGTATATACCATCCAAAGCACCAATGGCGCTGTACCAAACACAGCAATGTAGCCAATAATCAATCTACCAGCCGGATGCCATTGACGAAACTTGTCGCCTAAAATGCCGCCCATTGTGACCCCAATAAGACCACCCAAAGCATTACCTAAGCCAATATACATACCCACTTCAGTTGCAGACACATCGTGCATACGAATAAGCAATGGTGCCGTCCAATAACCTATGCCATAAGTGACAAAGGAAATTGTTGGGAAGGCCAACATGGTATAAATCATAGCCTTAGATTCAAAGATCATATGATAGGTAACTGGGTCACGTGCTTTAAGTGACTGCACCCAAGAAAACACAACGTAAATTCCAATACCCAAGGCCAACCATTGAGGTATATTGTTAGTAAGCACCATCAAAGCCAAGGCTACAACTGTGATCGCTATGGCTGCAAACAAATTGGCCTTGAGTGACGCGCCCTCGCGCTTCAATGCGATCAGATTAAATATCGGCACCATGGCCATGAGCTCGATCATTAATACACTAAACGGCGCCGGATGTTTTTCCGTAACTAACCCCTCAGATATGCCTCTGGTAGGCTCACGCAGAGTACGCACCCAAATGGCCATAAGAATACCCGGAATACCTACGGCCAAAAATGCTGCGTGCCAACCTTTCAAACCTAACGGTGCAGCTAACGGATCTGGGTAACTGGTATTCCAAGTCTCCATAATATAGCCGCCCAAAAACAAGCCGATACCACCGCCGATATAAACACCGGAAGAGTAAATGGCTAATACCGTGGCGCGTAATTTTGGCGAGTAGTAATCAGAAAGCATGGAGTAGGCCGCCGGACTCGCACTGGCCTCTCCAATCCCCACACCAATACGAAAAATTGCGAGGACCGGATAAGATCTGGCAAAGCCAGACAGCGCCGTCATCGCACTCCAAAATAGTAAGCCGATAGAGATCAGGCTGCGACGCACCCACACATCGGCAAAGCGTGCCAACGGAATGCCAAAGACTGCATAAAATACGGCGAACACCGTGCCATAAAGAAATCCCATATCAGCATCTGATACGCCAAGGTCCGCCTGAATCTCTTGGGAGAGAATAGATAAAATGTTGCGGTCTATAAAATTGAATACGTAAACGATCAATAACACGAACAATACGTAGTGCGCGTATGCACCACCCAACTTTGGCTTATTACTATTTTCGCTCATTTGCCCCTCTCAATTTGCAAACTTATCTATCCAAACACGCTCTAATTTAGTCAAACTGTTTTTCACCGCTAGCAAACAACAGATAGAAAACCATGCCAAATAACGTCACACCTGCTGTGACTTGAAACACCAAGGCCCAGGACCCCGTGTACTGTAAGATTAGCCCAGTGATCGAAACCCCAACTATACCGGGAATAGTACCAGCGGTATTGGTTATGCCCATCAGCGTACCTGCATGGCGGGGACCGATGTCCATATGGTTTACACTGTGACCACCAATACCTGCAGAACCAAAAAACTTACCCAGACACAGCAGTGCCATGGCGGTCCATACATCATCTACCTGAGCAATGAGTAGTAAGCAGGCGGCCAAGCCACCAAAGGCAATGGTCTGCATCAGCTTACGGACATAGGTAACATCCATACCACTTCGGATCATTCGGTCTGCAATATTGCCCGCGAGGTTGAGACTAAAAAAGTGTGTGATGTGCGGCAACATAGCGACTATACCAACGGCTGCAAAAGGCACTCCTAAACCGTCGTTTACATACTTAGGAAGCCAAGAAAGAATCACGTACAACGTCCAATTATTGCAAAAGTGCGCAACAATAATGGCCCAAAGTGCTTTGTTCCTAAGGAAACTGTTCAGTGGTGGCGCGTCTTCAACGGTACCCGAAGCGGGTGCGTTAGCGGAAATGTAGTCTAGTTCTGATTGCGAGATACGCGGATGCGCTGCAGGATTTGTGGTGACCAAAATTTGCCAGGCCACAAACCAAATCACTCCGACTAGGCCGAACAAGTAAAATGCCCATTGCCAACTTAATACTGAAACGATAATGGGCGTCACAATGAGCGCAAACACGGTACCCAAAGGAATACCACTAGCATTAAATGCCACGGCCTTAGCTTTCTCATCCGCAGGGAACCAACGGGTAATAAGGCTGTAAACTGAGGGAAAAGTTACTGCTTCACCAAGCCCCATACCTATGCGTGCAAGATATAGAGCGAACAACCCCCCAAGAGCTGCCCAAGGGGTAATGATGGTAAACAGTGACCAGATCAGTACACCCAAACCAAGCACCACTTTACCACCGAACTTGTCGGCTAGGCGCCCACCGCCGATTTGCATACACAGGTAGCCCAAGTAAAAGGACGACAAGATATAGCCTTGGGTTTCAACATCCCAACCAAACTCTTGGGCCATCGGAATAATTGCAACGGAAATATTGACGCGATCTATGTAACAAACAAAGGTCGCAAAAAAGCACATGGTGATAACGGAGTAGCGGCTTTTCCAAAAGCCTTCTTTGTCCTGCGCAACGTCTGCCACAAATCCCTCCCCAGGGTACAAACCAACTTCTAAAACCCGTACCCCTAAAAACCGGTGCCTTGCGGTCTGCGGTAGAGCATTGGCCGGCGTTTATCTTTCGTTTATCTTTCGTTTATCTTGCGTTTATCTGACACTCACCTGCTATTTACGAACGAAAAGCTAATTTAATTCTGTTTGCTTGTACTCAAGTTACCCCATCGCCAAATAAAACGCATTGTTTAACGGGTCGGATCGTCGCCAACCGCCAGCAGTGTTTTACCAAAGTTATCCCCTGTCAGCATGTCATAAAAAGCTCGGGGCGCGCAGTCCAGCCCTTGGCGTAAGTCTTCTTTATATTTCACCTCGCCACTGCGCACATACTCAGCCATTTCCTGTAAAAACACATCTTGGTATTGGTCAACAAAGTTGCCGACAAACAAATCGTGAACTGTTACCTGCTGACGCTGAAAAGTGGGCTCACCAACTGCCTGCCAAACCGCTCGAGGGTCTTTGCCATCAGTATTGCCGTATTGCGACACCACACCACACAGGGTAATTCGAGCATTTTTGTTGAGCAGTGGTAGCACAGCATCAAAGACTTTGCCGCCAACATTCTCAAAGTAGACATCACAACCATCAGGACAAGCCGTTTTGAGCTGTTCTGAAAAATCAGGATCTAAGTGGGAAACCACACTATCTACACCCAGAGCCTGCAAATAATCCACCTTGTGCTGTGCACCAGCAATGCCCACTACCCGACACCCGGCTAGCCGAGCCAACTGTACGGCGACTTGCCCCACACCACCCGAGGCCGCAGATACCACCACGGTTTCTCCAGCCTGAGGCTGGCATTGCACCATTAAACCGGAATAGGCAGTGAGTCCCAACATACCAAGTACACCTATCGCCGTAGAGATAGGCGCGGTTGCAGGATCTAGCTTGCGCGGGTGCATGTAACCGAAAATCCCAACGCCCTCGCCACTCAGACCATATTGCTGCCAACCATTGGTGTTAAAAAGGTAATCGCCTTCTGCATAACCTGAAATGCGACTTTTAACCACTCGCGACACTGTTCTACCATGACAAACCTCGCCAGGTAGCTCCACACCAGAACGCCGACGCCCCCACTGATAAGGATCTAATGACAAATACAGTGTTTGCGTAAGCATTTGGTTGTCTTCCGGCTCAGGTAGTTCATTTGTAACCCAAAGAAAATCCTCGGTGCTGGGCAAACCACCCTTAGGTGTGGCGGCTAATCGCCACTGGGCATTGAGTTGTTCTGTCATTTTTATTCCTTTTAATCTGCCTTTTTTTTGGCCTTTTAAAACCGTTTTTCGGTCTTTCAATTTGCTCGTTTTATATTCCAAATGAGGGTGCCGTTCTTTTCGGGGTCACCGCGAACGCTGTTTTGCTCACACTCGGTCTAAGCATCATTACCGAGTAAAAGTTGTCAACGATAGTGTCGAGTACAAACCCTTCGGTAGCTGAACGTAAAGTGGCCTGCAAATAGTCGGCTTTTAATTCTAATAAAACCTTTGTATAACAAGTACACGACAAGGGGAAGTTACGAAGGATATCCATGCAAGCAGCAAATATGGCCGAATTGCTCGGCGACTTAGATTTTGATCCAACCGCACTAAAAGAAAAATATCTCAGCGAAAGAGACAAGCGCATTCGCGACGACGGTAATCAACAATACGTGGAAGTAACCGCTGAGTTTTCTCGTTACATTGACGACCCCTATGTGGATCCGGGGTTCACTCGCGACCCACTCTTTGACGAGGTAGAAGTTGCAATTATCGGCGGTGGCTTTGGCGGCTTGTTAATGGCTGCAAGAATGAAAGAAGCCGGCTTCGATGATATTCGCATGATCGAGAAAGCTGGAGATTTTGGCGGCACCTGGTATTGGAATCGCTACCCGGGCGCAATGTGTGATGTAGAGTCCTACTGCTACCTTCCTCTGTTAGAGGAACTCAACTACATGCCTAAGAACAAATATTCTTTTGCACCGGAAATACTCGAGCACAGTAAAAATATAGCTCGCCATTACAACCTCTATGACAACGCCTGCCTGCAAACCAGCATTACTAATATGACTTGGGAACCTTCTAGTCAAAAATGGATTATTGAAACAGATCGCGGCGACAAGATGCGCGCCAGATACGTGGCTATGGCGAACGGCCCCTTAAGCAGACCCAAGCTTCCAGGTATAAAAGGTATCAATGACTATAAGGGCCATACATTTCACACCAGTCGTTGGGACTACAACTATACCGGCGGCAACTCCTACGGCAATTTAACCAACCTAAAAGATAAGCGGGTGGGTATTATTGGCACCGGCGCCACCGGCGTACAGTGCATACCGCATCTTGGTGAATGGGCCAAAGAGCTCTACGTTTTTCAGCGCACACCGTCATCCATTGATGTACGCAACAATGGCGAGACAGATCCAAACTGGGCAGCCACACTGCAGCCCGGATGGCAAAAAGAGCGCATGGATAACTTTAATACATTAGTCAGCGGTGGCGACCAAGAAGTAGATTTGGTTGCCGACGGATGGACTGACATTATGCGTAACCTCACGGGCATAGCAGCAAAAATCGCCAGTCGTAAACTAGGGCGCAAACTGACCAAGGGTGAGCGTGCTGAGTTGATGGAGTTATCTGACTATAAGAAAATGAACTTTATTCGACAGCGTGCCGAGGAAGTTGTGAACGACCCTAGCGTTGCCGAAAAGCTCAAGCCTTGGTATCGACAGTTCTGCAAACGCCCATGTTTCCATGATGAATATTTGCATACCTATAATCGCGAAAACGTCACCTTAGTAGACACTCAGGGCAAGGGTGTAGATGAAATCACCAGCAATGGACTCATAGCTAACGGTAAGGAATATGAAATTGACTGCTTGATCTTCGCCACCGGATTTGAAGTGGGTACTTCTTATACTCGCCGTGCTGGTTACGATATTATCGGCCGGGGCGGGCAGAGTCTAAGTGATCATTGGTCCGAGGGCTTGCGCACATTCCAAGGCTTGACCAGCCATGGGTTCCCCAACTGTTTCTTCCTAGGGTTCACTCAAACCGCGATTACTGTAAATGTGCCCCATGCACTGAATGAGCAAGCCAAACATCTGGCGCATATTATTGGTAAAGCTAAATCTCAGAACACTCACACTATTGAGGCCACTGGCATGGCTGAGGAAGAATACGTCGCGGAAATCCGCAAAACTGCGAGCACGGGTTCGCGGTTTTACGCTGAGTGTACTCCGGGTTATTACAACAGCGAAGGTCAGCGCGGCAATACCGCTGGCTTTTTCTCAGATATGCACGGCGCAGGGCCAGTGAGGTTCTTCAAAATTCTTGAGCAATGGCGAGCGCAGGGTGATCTGGAAGGCCTAGAACTGAGCTGAATCCAAGTACCGTCTAGCACGCAACCTCCCTAACTCACATTCGAGGGAGGCTGCGGAGACCAACGATTCAAAATCATTTTAAACGAATGCGAATTGCTAGATAACGCTGACCACTAGCTCGTCAGCGTTTATCTTCAACAACAATTTATTATCTATGGCAGAGCCCAAGCCAGCGGCCAAATCTAATTGTGCTTGGTAAACCGTAGGTTGCTCTTGGGTGTACAACCCAGTAGTTGCTGGCGGGTATTGCGCGGAGAGCAAGTGCACCACTACCCTATAGTCGGCAAGCACAGGACCACTGTTCAGCGGTATGGAAAATTCCCCTCCTGCGCTTGAGACAATACGTGCATGGGCTATCGGGTGATCTTGATTTTCTGGGATAAATGTCACAGCGGCGATACCAAGCGATTTATCTTCAGCTAGCAGCTGCCCTTGAATTGCGACTCTATCTTGCGCTGCAAAGTAGCCATGCCTACGCAACCATCGCAGCAATAGCTCAGTCCACTGCCCTACATCGGGTTCATCCACAGCCAAGCCAAGTCCATGATCGCCATGATTAAAGATATGTAACTCAGCAGCTACTCCCGCTTTTAACAAAGCATCGTATACCAAGGTTGATTGACTGGCTGGCACTACGCTGTCTTGATGGGTATGCACTATAAACGTTGGCGGTGTATTTGCTGTTACCGATGTATCCGTAGGCAAATACTCATCCGCCTTACGACCACGCACTGCACCATTGGTCACCGCATACACAGGTACAACAAAATCGGGGCGACTACTGACAGCATCGATTGGATCACCAACGCCCTCAGCACCATCAACGACTGCCACATAAGGTTGATGATTACCTACAGCTAACGCTAAATGACCCCCTGCCGAAAACCCCAGCATGCCTATTCTCCTTGGGTCTAAAGTCAACTCTGAGGCGTAATAACGAACTAGGCGCAGGCAGCGCAAGCCATCAATAAGCGAAATGCTTGAGTGGTATTTAGGCCCTAACCGATAGCGCAATACAAAAGCGTGTACGCCTTGAGCGTTTAGCCAATGAGCTACCTGTAAACCCTCATGGTCAGATGCCAAGCTACGGTACCCGCCGCCAGGACAGACCACTACACCGCAGCCATTACCGTCTTTCGCCAAATGGATGCTGACCATGGGTTGATCGATAATCTCCTCACCCACTCCCTCATCACCTGCAACGAAGCCCGGCGCAATACCCGGCCAAAGCCGCACGTTAGCCGTCAACAAACTGTCACCCACGACAATGGGCAACCCTAACTTTGTCAGAAGACTTTCAATATCTTCCAAAATCCCTCCCAAACACTGTCTATATATAACCAAGATATAACCAAGCAAAACGCTACGAGGGTAATGATAGAACCCAAAAAGAATTGAACTTGATCGGTCATTGTAATGGCTAAATCAAGTGCAAATCATTAACACTGAGATTAGTTTTCTATGGCAGACTAAAGACACAAATTGCAAAGTGAGTAGAGAAATGTCTGGACCTTTAGCAGGTATTAAAGTCATAGATGTAGGTTTATTGGTCCAAGGACCGCAAGCTGCGGCTACCCTCGCAGACATGGGCGCAGAGGTGATCAAAATTGAGCTGCCTGGTTTAGGTGATCATTCTCGATTTGTGTTTATTGCCGAAGACGATTTTCGCAGCGCCTACTTTACCGCCTGTAACAGAGGTAAGCGTGGGCTTACATTAGATTTACGCATCCCAGCAGGGGCGGACATTTTTCGCCGCCTAGCAAAAGAAGCCGATATCATAATCAGCAACTTTAAACCCGGCACCATGGACGAATGGGGCCTAGGATACGAGCAACTCAAAGTACTCAACCCCGGCCTTATCTGGGCGGCAGGCAGCGCATTTGGACCCATTGGGCCTGATGCAGATCGCGAAGGAGCAGATCTTGCCGGCCAAGCTGCGGGAGGTTTAATCAGTACAATCGGCGCTGACGGACAAGTGCCCTCACCCGTTGGTGTAACCATTGCAGATCACATTGCTTCACAAAATTTAACGGCGGGTGTTCTCGCCGCCCTAGTCCATCGCGGCACCACTAACATGGGCCAGAAGGTGGAAGTATCACTACTAGGCGGTCAAATCTGGGCACAAGCGGCGGAATATTCTCACTTCCTGATTAGCGGCGAGATGCCTAGTCGAGCAAACTACGGACACCCCCTGATCAACGGCATTTACCGAATATTACAAACCGCAGACGGCTGGATTGGTATTATTGGCGTGCCGCCTGCTGCCAAGGATGGATTCTTTATTAGCCTTGGAAAACCCGAGTTGAGTGTTGACCCAAGATTTGAGGGACCAATCTTAAGTAGTCAAGCATTGGCATTTTTATGGTCGGAAATAGAACCCATAGTTCGTGAACACCCCACCGCACACTGGGAGCAAGCTTTCCGCGAAGCCGGTGTGCGTTACGCACCCGTGCGCAACTATCGCCAAGTTACGCAGGACCCTGGGGCATGGGAAAACGGCTACTTCCAGGAAGTCACTAACCAGCAAGGTGAATCGGTGCAAATTGTCGGCAACCCTATAGCTATGAGTGCGACCCCGCTTAACCCTGCAGGTTGGGCACCCGAGTTAGGTGAGCATACTGACGAGATTCTCAAAGAAATTGGCATCACAGAGGCGGAGTTAAAGGACCTCAAAGATCAACAAGCGATTTAGCGCAGAACAATAAAGAGAGGGCGGCAAAGAATTTGCAGCAGCCTTAACAAGGACTTTTCATGATTCATAACAATGTTATCTTGCGGGCAAAACACCTGGAAGATATCGGTACCATTAGCCACCTACTAACTACCCAAGCTGAGGTTTCATTAACCGAGCAAGGATGTAGGCGCTTTGAAGTTTACCAATCAGAGAGCGACGCTCAAACCTTCATTCTTATCGAGTGGTGGGAAACTCAAGAAGACCTTGACAGACACAAGTCAGCAAAACAATTTGTTGAAGTTTACGTGCCACAAGTTATCCCGCTGGTGGAAAGATTTCCTCACCCAAGCAAACGCTTGGTCTAGGAAAATAACCGTTTAGTAGCAGTTGTCTTGACAGACTTGGGCACGCTAAGGCTTTCTAAGTAATGCCTTCTAGGTAGCGCGGTTTTTCTTAGGATGAAAATTTAAAAAATCAGCTAACACACCAAAACTGAATAAATAGGTGCCATGTGATACGGGCAAGAGAGATGTCTAACATGAAATTCTTAACGCGTATTTTTACTATCTCAGTTGCCCTAACGGTAACCGCTTGCGGTGGTGGCGGAGGCGGAGGATCTAGCAACGCGGCTGCTACTCCAGTGGCGCCGCCAGCGCCAGTTACGCCGCCAACAGTTACCGCGTCAATTCCTAGCGGCACGTTTAATGCAGCTCAATCTGTAACACTCACATCTAACGCCCCCATATATTTCACAACGGACTCATCCACACCCAGCAATGTATCAACGCGTTATACCGGCGCCATAATAATTACGACCGATACAGTATTGAGTTTTATAGCCATCGGTAGCACCGGCCTACGCAGCTCCATTGGCGTGGAAACCTATTTAATAGATACGGTTGCGCCAGCGAACCATGCGTTAGTCAGTGCCACAACAGTGATTAGTGCAAACAATGAAGCAAGCTTTCCGGTGAGTATCGAAAACGCAGAGCTCGGTACAAATTATAGAATTGTCTTCAACGACTCTGACACTAATACAGCGGAATTAGTAAGAACAGGAACAATTGTTAACGCGCCATCAACTACTCTTCAATTAGATTTTTCTGGCTTTAGCGATGGTCAGGTCGCCGGAACACTGGTGCTTACTGATACAGCAGGTAATAGTTCCCCACCCTTTACTTTAGCTCTTATAAAAACTGGTAACTTAGGTCCATTCAACATCACAGGCTCTGTACTTATTTCCCCGGGAACCCAAATAGACTCGGATATCAATGATGTAACGACCACTGTGATTGCCAACAACAACTTCACTGACGCTCAGGAAATATTTGCGCCAGGCATGCTGGGGGGTTACGTAAATCAGCCCAACACTGGAGAGAGTGGCAATTTAGACGTTTCTGGCGATGAAGATTTCTTTTTCCTACAGCTGGCTAATAACGATCAAATTGTCTTAACCATTGGAGACGATAGCGCTGATTTAGATATCGAGCTGTATAGCAGCGCGCAAGTGCTCGTTGATGATTCTCTGGGGGTAGGTAATACCGAAGTAATCGAAGTAAACGGCCCAGGCGACTACTATATTCGAGTATTCGCTTTCTCTGGCGCGTCCAACTATGTCTTAAGTATTGGGCAGGTAAGAACATCTGCCGTTACTGCTAACAACATGTCTAGCTTTGATAAATTCGTTCCGAACCAGGCAGTCTTCGAACTAGACGAAAAAAAATCTGAAACGCAAATGCGAGCTAATCTAGACCAGCTAAAAACCAGGGCTTTAATCCTATCTGATATCGCACTGGACAGACCGCAGTTCATGAATTTCGGCAGCGTCGAACAACGCGACGGTATGATCAATACGATTAATCATCAACTGAATTCAAAAAGAGTACTCAACAATATTACTCAGAAAAACAAACAGGAAACTATTTGGGCGATCAAAGCTCTGCGCAATAAGACTGGTGTTAAAAACGCGCAACCTAATTTTTTACGCCGAAGCAGCGCAACACCCAACGACACGCTCTATAACGAACAATGGCACTACCCGCACATAGGGCTCCCTGATGCATGGGATGTAACTACCGGCAACCCAAACGTTATTGTCGCTGTGATCGATAGCGGCATTCTTGCCAACCACCCTGACTTCCAAGGCAAACTTGTTCAAGGGTATGACATGATCAGTAATATAAATAACGCAGGCGATGGAGACGGCGTCGATAGCAACCCAGAGGACCCCGGCGATAGAGAACTAGGCGATGGCAGTAGCTCCTTCCACGGCACCCACGTGGCCGGCACAATTGCTGCATCCACCAACAATAATTCTGGAGTCGCAGGTGTTGCCTGGCAGAGTAGAATTATGCCGATAAGAGTCTTAGGCAGAGATGGAGGAACAAGTTTCGATCTTATTCAGGGCATTCTCTACGCCGCTGGCCTAGAAAATGCCAGCGGACAACTTCCAAATCAACGTGCCGACATTATTAACATGAGCTTGGGCGGTGGTGGATTTTCCTCAAGCGAAGCCAGTGCTATAAGCGCGGCACGCGATGCCGGCGTGATTGTTATAGCCGCAGCAGGCAATAGTGGCAATGCCAACTCTGAATATCCTGCTTCCTATGACGGCGTAGTTTCAGTGGCCGCTGTGAACCAAGCAAATAGTCGAGCCAGCTATTCCAATTTCGGGGCAAACATAGACATAACGGCACCCGGGGGCGACCTTGATCAAGATGCAAATCAAGACGGAACACCTGACGGCGTTCTCAGCACTATAGGTAACGACCGAGGCGCAACTACCACTTACGGTTATCGTTATTATCAAGGCACATCCATGTCTGCACCGCACGTAGCTGGAGTCGCCGCGCTTATGAAAGCAATAGCTCCAAACCTTACACCTGCAGAGTTTGACCAAGTACTTAGCGAAGGCAGAATCAGCGATGACTTGGGCAATCAAGGCCGAGACGACGACTTTGGCTATGGCCTAATAAATGCTATGAAAGCTGTGAATACCGCGCAAGAACTCGCCAGCGGCTCGCTAGCGCCCTTGCCAACCCAGCTGAGAATCACACCGCCAGTAATTGACTTTGGCTTCACACAAAATCAGCAGAGCTTCAATCTTTCCAATTCAGGTGGTGGCACGTTAACGGTGAGCAGTGTTACCGAGAATGCTAACTGGTTAACTGTTACAAAAGACTCAAACAATGCCAGCAACCTTGGTTCTTATACAGCAACTGTGGACCGAAGCGTTCTCACCACTGGAGATCAAAACACCAACATCACGATCCAGTCCGACCTCGGGCAAAGCCTATTAACGGTAAATGTAAGAGTTAGTGCAACAAATTTTGCCGCCAATTCTGGCACCCTTTTTGCGATATTAGGCGACCCAAGTACCGGCGACACTCTATTCCAAGAAAACTTAATTGCGCCTGTAGATGGTAGTTACTCTCTCAATTTCAGCTCTATCCCCGCAGGCGAATACCAACTGTTTATTGGTTCAGATATGGATAACGACAACTTTATTTGTGATGCAGGAGAAGCCTGCGGTGCCTACCCAACACTGAATCTAACCGAAAACTTGCAAGTGACCGAAAATGTTGAAATAAATATTGATATCAGCTTCGATCAAAGCCGCTTCTTTAATCAATTGAACCCAAGCTCAGTAGACGGCGTTGCCTACAAAAAGAAAAAGAAGACGCTAAGACGGCTCAATAACTAGGGAATGGGGCCATTAACTGAGAACTAACGCATATTAAAAGTTATAGTTCGAGTTCAAACTGACAAATATACCGCTATGGCTTACCAATAGAATTAAACTGTGGGCCAACAGACTCGCCTGTTACCGTTGGAACTGGCGGCAATAGCATTGAGGCAGGCCATACGACAGGCAGGCCATCGCCCTGAATCAAACCTCCAACGGGAACTTTGGCACGATCCAATGGAAACGTTGGCCATGGCTTTGTGCGCTTACTTCCTGCTGCAATAAACACAACGGTAAAAACTCGTCGGGTTGCGGAAGCTGTATTTGCCGCTGCTTGATGTACGGTAAAACCGTGGTGCCAGACAATGCTGCCAGGGTTTACTGACACCCATTCCGGCGCAGCTCCGTTCAATGCTGGGTCGGATAGAATGTCGTACGGCTCACTACTATGAGTTATATCCACCGGCTTCAAACCGCCCGCTTTGTGAGAGCCGGGTACGTAAGCCATTGCACCATTTGCAAAACTCACAGGGTCGAAGGGAATCCACGCGCTGACTAACTTCGCGTCCCCTACCGGCCAAAAAGTTTGGTCCTGATGCGGATCGGTTTCCCGCCCCTGAGGTTCCTTATACAGCGCTTGATCTTGCCATAAATGCAGTCCATCAACGCCGAGCAATTGAGCGCCAATGCCGGCTAAAACGGAACTACAGGACAACTCCCTGACCACATCACTAGTCTCCCACAGCCGCATACACTGGATAAAAGACTGCTCATACGTACTTTTCTCAGCAACATCTCGAAAATCCGCTGCAGTACGTAGTTCAACCTCCGCATCTACCGCACGGGAATAACGCTCTAGGGTTGAAGAGGCAAATACATCATCTGTGACCACAAAACCTTTGCTCTGAAACTCAGCCACTACCTCTTCATTTACCGAATATGGGTATGCAATTTTTTGTTCGCTCATTGAACTTCTCCGCACAAATTTTTCACAGCTAGGACTAAACTTTGCCCTATCCGCAGATGTAAGCTACCCACTAAGTAACGACCAATCCGGCACCGACTCAGGATGACTCAGCTCACCAAAAGCATTTTTTACAACTCGCCGCTGGTCATCTAGCCAATCCTTGGCATCTTCACACGGACCCAAATGATCTTGCCGGCGCCGCTGGTGTTCAATTAGAAGAGTTCGCATTTGTATGAGCAATTCTTGGGCCGAAGGCTCAGCACTCAGATCTTTCATTTGCAGCGGATCCGCTTCAAGGTCATACAATTCTTCTTTGCCGCCTAACCACATAGCATACGTATGAGTTTTGCTACGAACGCCCCGCCATTCAGCACCATTCTTGAACCAATCAAAGTACTTAGAAAAGTTCATAATAAAGGCACTATCTGACTGTGCGTGTTGCGCACCACCGCGCCACTGATCAGATAGGTCTTTGCCTTCGATAGAGCGAGGCGGTGTAACTCCTGCCAAGCCACAAATACTTGGAAACCAATCAACCATACTAGTCACAGTATCAATACGACTGCCGGCCTTGATAACGCCAGGAAAACGAATAATACCCGGTACATGAATAGAAGCGTCGTAGGGATTTTTCTTGGACCATGGGTTTACGCCCTGAGAGCCTCCTTGCGTGCCATGATCTGAAGCCAATACCACGATGGTATTTTCTACCAAGCCTCGCCGCTCCAAGTCGTCCAGCAATTTGCCCAACATTTCATCAACAGCCAAGATCATAGCCAGATAATGACGCATCATCACCATAGTGTTTTCAACCTGTTCGCTGGGAACATTTTCAGGCAACACTAAATCGTTAGGCAGCGCCTCGTAGTATTTTTCTGGTGCAAATTCAAATGGAGTGTAATGCGGTTGATGGGGTGACAGAAACATAAGAAATGGATCATCTACGCAACCGTCTAAAAACTCCTGGGCATAATTAAACAGACCATCTGTTTCGTAACCCTCCCAGCGTTCATAATTCCAATCATCTTTATGCACAAAACCGTTAAAGTAGACCATATGCTGGTTATAGGCCCGCCAATATTCGAAGCCCAAACGATCACGACCTTCGGGCACCCAATCTGGGTGTTGAGGCATACGGTCAAGAGCCGGCCACAGCCCTGTATGTAAATGCCACTTACCAATCCAAGCGGTTTTATAGTTTGCATTGGCAAACACATCAGCGATTGAAATCTCTGAGTGCCTAGTACGGGTGGTATTAATCAAATGGCCGGTAGTCTGAGGATAACGACCAGTCACAAGCATTGCCCTAGCCGGAGTACATACCGGGCAATTTGAGATGGCGTTATCTAAAGTTACTCCTTCACTGGCTAACCGATCGATGTTGGGCGTAGCGATCTGCTGTGCACCGTAACGCTGACTATATAGGGGTAGGGATTGAGCACGGAGTTGATCCGGAAAGAGCACCACCACATTGGGACGCCCTTGCGCCATATTATGTTCGCCCACTACTACTCCTTTTCCGATACCAATACCTTCGGGACGTCAATGCTAAAGAAATACCCCTCTTTACGAATATATATAAGACAAAACTCCGAGCAAACTACTTTTTATAAGGTGTCATATCCATTTCAGGGTATCGAGCGGATACACCAGCTACCGTTTCATCACTCCAATAGGGATCGTTTGGCGCAGGGAAACCAATGAGTTCACGCTCTTGGGGCGTCGCCTTTTCCATCCACGCCGAGAAACTGGGATATATGCCCTGTTCTGGCCATCCAATAATGCCCATCCAACGAGGCTTTGCCGGTGCGTATGAGACAAAGTGAGCAACCCGAGCCCCTTCCTCTAAAAATGCTGTGCCGCGATGAAACGTACGCATGCTATAGGCAAGGACCGACCCGGCGGACACGGTAGCTTTCACCTCATTTTCGTACAACGAAGGGCGATCCGCTTTGGTGTGTACGGGCGGCCAAAGGATTTCATCCTTATAGTTCTGCCATGAGCACACAGCCGTGGGCGCTTCATGAGCAGCTACATCTGTGTAGTAAATTAGGAAGGCTGTTTGCCAATACGCTGGATCTTCAGGTGGATAGGCCAACGTATGGTTTACATAATCTAGGTGCATTACTTGATCGTTGTCAGCGTAATGCCCCTTACACTTATAGATCAAATCTGATTGCTCACAAAAAATATCACCACCGCCCGCCATCATAGAAGCAAAACGCCGCAACTCTGGATGCATTGTAATAGTATTCAAGTGGGTTCCCTTAAACGGAAATCTCCTAGACCTTCTGGAGACTAATGTTTCATCCCAGTTTGCAGGTTTTGGTCTTTTAGGGTCTGCGGCGTAGTCCAACCAACCGGGAATAAAGACCTCTACTTCTTCACGAGCGCCTGCTAACTCCTCTGGAGAAAGAAAATTCTCCAAAATGACAAAACCGTGATCTTTGTAATGTTGGATCTGCTCGTCGCTTACCATAATGGCTCCCCTGCCTTCGTGCACCTTGCACCGATTCGCAATGCTATCTAAAACAATACTCTCTAAAACAATACTTTACGGAACATACATTAAAATATTGAACAAGACTCGAGCGCAGAGATCAATCCCATAACTTTTACGCCCCGCTAATGAGTCAGAGTTCGCTGCAACAGGCACATTTTGTTTTTTACTGGTAACGATAAACGGTTTTTCTGGAATACGTTTGAAGCGAATCGCGTTCTCGTTACAAGCGGTAGAGGCGCAGCAAAAGACCTTAGCAAAAGGGTATTCGCTACTGCGCTCGTAAACGATTTAGCTACCATTATCCTAACTAGAATTGGTCTAGAAGAAATCTACCTACCCGCATGCAAATCGCGGGGAAAACTATAAATCCGCACACACAATGAGACGTGCAATTAGCTAGGGCTTACCGGCGACGCCAGTAAGTTAGCATTAGGTTAGGACATTTGAATGAACGCTGAACTAAATCTGTTCGTGTTTTTCAGAGCAGTGCTGGAAGACCCAAGCAGAAATGGCCAAGAGATATCCACCTGAAATGGTCTCCAGATGCTTCGCAATGACAAGTTATCTGTCTGGCGAGTTTCGCGAGTGATACCTCTAACAGCGACTAGGTTAGGCAGCTAGCCTTAATCAAACTCTAGGTATTCGTCAGACCAAAAAAAAATGCCTGCGGTAGCACAGGCATTTCGAAGATCAACTTAATGGGGCAAAAGTAAACTTGAGCCTCAAATACACTACTTGGTTTATGTGCCAGTAGTAGCGGTAGTACTAGTAGTTGTCGTTGTACTCGTAGTTGAAGTGGTGCTTGGAGTCGTGGGAGTATTTGGCTCATCCACAGGATGCACTGGAATCGTTAGAGTTGTCAACCGCCACACCAATAAGTGCTGCACCAACAACACCAATAGCGACCGCCGTACCTAAACCTATACCACCTATGGCGCCTGCTCCAGCACCTGCACCTGCTCCAGCGCCACCGCCTGCTCCAGCAGAAGAGCTCGAACCGCCCTCGGCGGTCTCTGCAGCCGCGGCCACGGCCTGCTGGCTGGTGCAAGCCAAAACGACTAGCAGACAGCTCATAACGGCTCTTACTGCCCTTTGGGCATTTAAAAATGGGCTATCCACAGTGGATATCAACTTAGTCAATGTTTTCATCACGCTCTCTCACTTGAAATGTTCAAAATTAGGTTCCGAATTCTTATGCTCTTATGCTCTTATGCTCTTATGCCCACATGCATGCTCGTATGCTTGAAAGCGCTCCCCGAAAGCCGCTGTAGTGCTAACGGCGACTTACTAAGGCTTTCTATGGGCGATTGCATCCGCTAAGTCTATTCGTCTATCTTTTCTAACTCGTTTATCTTGCTTGTTTATCTTGCTTGTTTGATTTTAGTCTCTATGAAGCTTTTTGAGCTTTTAAGCCTTCTATCGTTTGCGCAGTTATCCTGCAAGCGAAACCACTTTTCAGAATCTGACAAATCGCACCAACACTAAATACAAACTTGGAAGCCCCCATAAGCAAGTTGGCTTGCAACAACCGTTAGGCTTGAGCGCAATTCTCATCGCGACTGGGGCTTTTAGGAAAAGCTTTCCGCTGATCGAGCTCAAACAGAGGATAAACGGTGCAATCAAGACGTAATGATTTTTGACTGCAGACTTGCTCAAAATTACCCTCACCCCGCCCTGCGTATGATGCGGCGACACGAAGTCGACAAAACTTTCACTTTTTACTCACTTTTCGCCCATTTCCTCCATTATTTTTACTATTTTCATCACTTTTGAGTCTATTTTGTATACTTTATGGGAACAAACTTAGGCATAATCCGCTCCGTTCCATGAACACGAATGCCTTTGGTGTTCATGCATGGTAAATCTGCTAAAAAAAACAGCGACGGTATCGTCGTAATGGAGAAAACAATTGTCTATCTTAGAAAAAATTAAGGGAAGAGGAGTGGCTTTAGCTGCCGTTCTAAACTTCACTTTGATCAGTCTATTTGCGTCAATCAGCACTTCGGCCTACGCCTTAGAACAAGCTGACCCAGACGTAATCGAAGAAGTAGTTACTATCGGCACTCGCAGTAAGCCGCGTTCTGTAACTCAATCACTTGCACCTGTAGATGTTATTTCAGGTGATGATTTCACTAACCAAGGCGGTATCGATACTAGCAACTTGCTACGTAATGTTGTGCCTTCGTTCAACGTCAACGACCAACCCATCAGTGACGCGGCAACTCTTGTTCGCCCCGCTAACCTTCGTGGTTTAGCGCCTGATCACACGTTGCTATTAGTGAATGGTCAAAGACGTCATCGCGCTGCAGTAATTACTTGGTTAGGTAACGGACTGTCTGATGGATCTCAAGGTCCGGACCTGGCAGCAATACCTTCACTCGCGTTAAGAAGTATTGAAGTACTTCGCGATGGCGCAGCGGCCCAATATGGCTCTGACGCTATTGCTGGCGTTATCAACTTCAACCTAAAGAACGCTGACTCTGGCGGTTCGTTCGAAGCTAAATATGGTAGCTACTCAGAAGGTGACGGCGATCAATATATCCTTGCTGTAAACAAAGGTTTCGCAATTGGCGGCAACGGTTTTGTCAACGTGACAGCTGAGTGGGCTGATACCGAAGCAACTGACCGTGCAGTGCAACGTGGTGATGCGGCTAGTCTTATCGCTGCTGGCTACCAAGGTGTTGGTAACCCAGCACAAGTGTGGGGTTCACCTGAAGTTGCCGATGACTATAAAGTATGGGTAAATTTTGGCAGCAACCTTAACGACAATATCGAATTGTTCGGTACAGCTAACTATAATAGTAAAGATGTACTCGGCGGATTCTACTACCGTAACCCTACCAACCGCGGTGGAGTTTATAGTGGTGACGGCGGAGCTACCCTGCTAATTGGCGACTTAACTCCCGGCCCTGTAGGTCAAACGAACGCTGGTTTTCCTGCGCTATCTGCGGGTGACGGTGTTAGCTGCCCAACAGTTGCGGTAAACAACTTGGTACCTGAAGCAACATCAATGGCTCTTGTAGCTGCAGATGCTAATTGCTTTAGTTTCCAAGAACTAATCACAGGCGGTTTCACCCCTAACTTTGGCGGCGAAGTTTCAGATTCATCTTTCCTCATTGGATTGCGCGGCGAACTAGATAATGGCCTTGAGTGGAGCGTGAGCTCTTACTGGGGTATTAATAGAGCAGCATTCGTTATCAACAACACTGTAAACGCAAGTTTAGGTCCTATCACACCTCGCAATTTTAACCCCGGTTACTATGAGCAAGGCGATCACAACCTAAACGCAGATTTCTCTTATCCTGTTTCTGACGCTATGCAGGTCAGCTTCGGTGCTGAGTTACGTAAAGAGGAATTCACGATTGGTGCGGGGCAAAGAGAATCCTATATCGACGGCGGACTTGGTACACAGGGCTTTAGCACCTCAACCAATGGCTTCCCGGGATTTTCTCCTGCTATCTCAGGCAGCTGGGAACGCGAAAACTATTCGGCTTACGTAGATGTTGAATACTATGCAAGCGAGCAACTGCTTATTGGCGCAGCTCTACGTTTCGAAGACTTTGATGACTTCGGTACAACTACCAACTATAAGTTGGGCGCAAACTACGCAGTTAACGATACAATGGGATATCGCGCGACTATCAGCACAGGCTTTAAAGCGCCTACTCCTGGTCAGTCAAACGCATCGAACATCTCAACTCAGATCATCGGTGGCGTCCTGACTAACCAAGGTGTTATTCCACCGAATAGCCCAGCGGCACTATTGCGTGGCAGTTCGGTACTTGATCCTGAAGAGTCAACTAACTTCACCATTGGTGCGTACATGAATGTTGGCGCTTTTGACATAACAGTCGACTACTTTGATATCAATGTAGAAGATCGTCTAAGCCTTTCAAATGACTTCTCGCTGACAGCAGCAGACCTAGTTACTTTGGCTAACCAAGGTATCGACGCTTCTGATATCTCTCAATTTCGTTTCTTCACTAACCAATTCGAAACCGATACATCGGGTATTGACTTAGTTGTGACAACAGAAACTGAATGGTTAAACGGCGTTACCACATGGAACTTAGCGTACAATGTAACAACTACTGAAGTTGGCGACAGAGACCCTGCACTCTTCGGTAACAACAGAGTTCTTTTGGTTCAAGATGGCACGCCATCTACACGCTGGAACCTTACTGCAAATCACAACATTGCTCAGTGGAGATTCCTAGCTCGCGTGAACTACTATGGCGAGTACTATGACAACGAAGCTGGTGGTTATTTTGATGATGCATTGCTCCTCGACCTAGAGGCTGCATATAGCGTTAGCGAAGATATGACTATCACCTTCGGTGGCCGCAATGTTAGTGACGAGCAAGGCTGCTCAACTTCTAGCTGTGGTACAACACCTCCTGGTGCGTTGGGACTCCCATACAGTCAGTTCACACCGTTTGGTTTTAACGGTGCGTTCTACTATGGACGTTTTACTTATAACTTTAAGTAAACTGCCCTAGCGTCTTGTTAGGCCCTGAATTCAGGGCCTAACATTTCTTCTCAACGTCTTTCCCTCCCGCTGTAGCCCAACTAAACACCAGATATCCACAACCTTGGTTTCAACCAGACACCTGCCTTTTAGCATAATAGCCCCTACATACCACCAACCGCATAAATGCCCCTTCCACGAAGGCTATAACAGTTATCCACTTTTCACTTTTTCCCACCTTTTATTCCATTTTGTGAACCATTAGTCCGTTGTATCTAGGCATTTTTCGTAATCTGTTTAAGTTGCGCCTGTTAACTATTTAGTTGCATTCGACTGGATAGCCTACGTGACCAACAAACTAACTTGGCGCCAAGTGGCGCATGGAGATCGACTTCAATGTCAAAACTATTAAACATCTACCTGTGGCGTAGAAGCATTGTGAGTGTTTCAGTTACAGCTCTGTCTTTACTTGGATTATCTACACAACCTGCCCTCGCACTGGAACAAGCAGATCCAGAGATTATCGAAGAAGTTGTGACTATTGGCACGAGGGGTAAGCCAAGATCAGTAGCGCAATCGCTTGCACCAGTAGACGTCATTTCCGGTGACGACTTTGTTAACCAAGGTGGTATAGATACAAGCGACCTACTGCGCAACATAGTGCCCTCATTTAATATCAATGATCAACCAATTAGTGACGCAGCGACACTAGTACGCCCAGCGAATCTAAGAGGTTTAGCACCTGACCACACTCTTGTATTAGTCAACGGTCAGCGACGCCACAGATCTGGCGTTATTACTTGGCTAGGCAATGGCGTATCAACCGGCTCACAAGGGCCAGACATCTCTGCCATCCCTTCCTTAGCACTACGTACCGTCGAGGTACTACGTGATGGTGCAGCAGCGCAATATGGTTCCGACGCTATTGCCGGTGTCATTAACTTCAATTTAAAGAACGACAATAGTGGCGGCTCTTTCGAAGCAAAATATGGGGTCTATCAAGAAGGCGACGGTGATCAGTACAGTTACGCGTTCAATAAAGGCCTACCTATAGGCGACTTTGGCTTTGCCAACGTTACCTTTGAATGGGCAGATACTGACGCGACAAGTCGTTCAGTGCAAAGAGCTGACGCTGCAGCACTAGCAAATGCTGGTTATCAGGGCGTTAGAAATCCAGCGCAAATTTGGGGCACCCCTGAAGCCGGTGACGGTTATAAAGCTTGGGTCAATTTTGGTGCTGACTTCGACGGTGGTATTGAGCTCTTTGGTACAGCCAATCACAATAACAAAGATATTCTTGGCGGCTTCTACTACCGCAATCCAACCAATCGCGCTGGTGTATATAGTGCCGATGGCGGCGCCACTCTTCTGGTTGGCGACCTTACACCCGGCCCATTAGGACAGGACAATTCAGCATTTCCTATACTATCTACCGGTGATGGCATCAGTTGTCCGACTGTAGCTATAACAGGCCTGATACCAGACCCCGCTGCACTCGCACAAATAACCGCCGACCCAAATTGCTTTAACTTTCAGGAAACTATCCCCAATGGTTTTACCCCAAACTTTGGCGGTGAAATTACAGATTCTTCATTTCTTATCGGTCTTCGCGGTGAGCTAGAAAATGGCCTCAACTGGAGTGTCAGCACTTATTGGGGCAATAACGAAGCGGATTTCGTGATCAATAATACAGTGAATGCCAGCTTAGGGGCGTCAACACCTAGGAACTTCGATCCAGGTTCATACGAACAGGAAGACCTTAACTTCAACGCAGACTTTTCCTACGAATTCTCCACCCAACTACAGCTAAGTTTCGGTGCAGAATATCGAAAAGAGGAATTCACTATTGGGGCCGGTCAAAGCGAATCTTATATTGATGGCGGCTTAGGTAGTCAGGGTTTCAGCACCTCGACCAATGGTTTTCCCGGTTTTTCTCCGCAAATTTCAGGCAGTTTTGATCGCAGCAATTACGCACTTTACGCTGACTTGGAGTATCTACCCAACGAAGACTTACTAATTGGTGGCGCAATAAGATACGAGGATTTCGAAGATTTTGGTACAACTACCAACTTTAAGCTGGGTGCAAATTATTCACTCGAAGAAGGCATAGGCTTTCGCGCAACCGTAAGTACCGGCTTCAAAGCCCCGACTCCAGGCCAGTCAAATGCATCAAACATATCTACGCAGTTCACTAACGGTATGTTAACCAACCAAGGTGTTGTCCCATCAATCAGCCCTGCAGCCCGCCTGCGTGGCGGCAGCGAGTTACAGCCCGAAGAATCTACCAACTACACATTGGGCGCCTACGCGAGTCTTGGCGCACTCGATGTAACCATGGATTATTTCTTCATAAATGTTGACGACCGACTTAACCTTTCCAGCAACTTCACCTTGACGGCCGCTGACTTAGCAACACTGCTGAATCAAGGTATAGACGCTTCAGATATTTCACAGTTCCGCTTCTTCACTAACCAGTTTGAAACAGATACCTCTGGAATAGATGTTGTCGTTTCTACGGACACACAATGGCTTAACGGTGTAACGACTTGGCAATTGGCCTATAACTTGACCACCACTGAGGTTGTCGACAGAGATCCCGCCTTATTCAACAACGGCCGTGTGCGCCTGATTCAAGACGGTGTGCCCGGAACGCGTTGGAATTTCACTGCTAATCATAACTTTGAGCAATGGCGAATTCTTGGACGCATCAATTACTACGGTGATTTTTATGACAATGAAGCCGGCGGCTATTTTGATGATGCCATCATCATTGACTTAGAAGCAGCGTACAACTTTAACGAGCAAATGACCTTCACTGTAGGCGGACGCAACGTATCCGACGAGCAAGGATGCTCTACTGCAAGTTGTGGTAACACCCCGCCAGATGCGTTGGGACTACCTTATAGCCAGTTCTCGCCTTTCGGCTTTAACGGTGCATTCTATTACGGACGCTTTACTTACGTTTTAGAATAAGCGGTCTATTTGAACGCGTAACTTAGGTTATTTGCAATCTAGGTTGCACGTTCCAACTTGATAGAGCGATATACAAAAATGCCCTGTTTACAGGGCATTTTTTTGCCTGAATTTTTTGCCTACCAGCTCTTGCAGAACTTTCAATATTTCCAAGCAGAGAGGCCTTTTCTATCGGTCCTCCAGCAAGGGATCAACAACCCTCTCACATGCGATAAGAGTCATCTTGCTTATCCAGCATTCTGAGCAACGCAGGCCACGCTAATCGTGACGAACGGCTTGGTTTATTCAGCTTTACGCGGCCATAGTCTCGAAGCATCTTGGCCGCACTTTCTTTGGTATGGTGCAAATCAGCACCGCTAGCCATTGCATCTACTTGTACCTTGCAGGCGTTCTCCAAAATATACATCTGATAAAACGCTTCAGCGACTGTAGAGGCGCAAGTGAGTAAGCCATGGTTATGCATAATCATTGCATGCTTTTCACCAATATCTCGGCCCAACCGCTCACACTCATCTTCCGCACCTACGGCAATGTCGTAGTCGTGATAACAAAGATTATCCATTACCTCACTGGCCTGCTGAGTCAGTGGTAACAACCCACACTGCATACACGATACCGTCATACCTGCCCGCGTGTGGCTATGTAAAACTGCATTCACATCGGGGCGAGCCATCAATATTGCGGTGTGAATAGCGTGACCGGCATCGTTGTACTTATAATCACCGCTTATTACATTGCCTTGAAAATCCACCTTCAGAAGCGATGAAGCGGTAATCTCCTCGAACATGAGTCCATAAGGGTTAATAAGGTACTGATCATCAACTCCTGGTACCCGAGCTGACAGGTGAGTAAATATCAGGTCTGTCCAACCGTACTTTACAAACAATCGGTAACAGGCAGCTAAATCTGTCCTGACCTGCCATTCCTCTTCACTGATACCTGCAATTGGTGTTATTTGCTCAGCCACTGACATTCTCCCCACAAATCAAAATTAGTTACCAAACTCGCTCACAACCGTAAACGCCTAATGACTGTACAAATGCGCATTTCTTAACATATAGGCAGGACCATGAACTTCGTTTATCGCAGAATTTTCGCCGTACAAACGTTCTTTTTGGCCGCCGAAGTTCTCCCGATTTGCACCAAGGGGCGCTAACTCAGCAGCCCGTTGTTGTGCTAATTCAAGCAACCCTTCAGCAGGCGCCACTGCTTCAACCAAACCCGCCTGCAATGCGTGAGGACCGGCCCAGCGGTGGGCTAATTGCACAGTCTTGTGAAATACGTGGCGCGGCATTTTGTGCCGAAATAGCGCCAGCTCCGGGCTTGGAATGGACATACCAATTTGTATTTCGTTAGCGCACATAAAACCGCGATCTTCTCGCATAACACGAACGTCATGACACATAGCTGCCATAAACCCCGCGCCAAATGCATGACCATTAACAGCACATAGTGTAGGTATCGGCATGGTCATAAAGCGGGCCATCAACGTCATAAATTCAGGACCAAAGGCTTTTCTATCTCCAGCAGCAGGAAAACCATCAGGGTTTTGTACCCAATCTAAATCTAACCCATTAGAGAAGAACTTTTCACTAGCAGAGGCAGTAACAAGTGCGGCGGGACCACTCGATGCTTCTACTTCGTCCAAGACCTCTGCTATCGCGCGAACAAAAGTAGTATTCCAGCGGTTTTCCCCAGCATTTAGGGTCATGGTAAACACATCACCGTTTTTCTCTAAATCAATCATCTTTTCCCCTTTTCCGCGTATTGCTTAAATTATCAGATCAAGGATTCTGTCTGCTTTGGTTGGTGCCTTCAAGTTTGATTGCTCACTGCATTCCACAGCTAAAGTGATTTAGGCGTCTATTTGCCTTGAAGTAGATTGCTGCATCTGGGCAGAATCACTGTTTGAAGCAATCAAATAAGGACAGACTATGTCGATCAAAGTTTACGATTGGGTGGCGTATCATGCGCACCAAGCCCCTTCACGATTGGCCATAATCGATCTATTTTCTGGCCGCCAGTACACCTACGGGCAAATGCAAGAACGCACTGCAAAACTCGCTAATGGTTTAAGGAGCCAATACGCCATCACCAAGGGCGACAGAGTCGCGGCGCTGACTAACAACACCTCGGATTGCTTAGAGTTGGAATTTGCGTGCATGAAGCTAGGTGCTATTTACGTGCCATTGAATTGGCGCCTGAGCGTTCCTGAGCTAGAGTATATTGTCGGTGATTGCGCGCCCAAGGTACTCGTACACGAGGACGTATTCAATGATGAAGCAGACGCATTAAAAGCTTCCGGCTGTGTCAGCAAGTTACTTGACTTGAGAGCAGACGGCCACGCTTCTGGCTATGAATCTCTAATAGATGCAGCGGGTACAGACAACCCAGAAGTTGACCTAAATCACGATGACCTCTGGGTCATTATGTATACCTCTGGCACAACGGGTAATCCTAAGGGTGCCATGATCACTTACGGCATGACCTTTTGGAATGTCATTAATGCCCTCACACCGCACCGAGTTTCTGAGGATATGGTTAACCTTGTGGTACTGCCTCTTTTCCATACAGGCGGCCTTAACTGTTATGCCAATCCAGCAGTACATATGGGTGGGACTAATATTATTGTGCGCAGTTTTGACCCCGGTGAATGTCTAAAATTATTATCCGACCCCAACTATGGCGTAACACATATGCTGGCGGTACCCACCAACTATCTATTCATGAGTCAGCACCCGACATTTGAGCAAAGTGACCTAAGCCATGTAAAAACCTTTGGCATCGGCGGCGCACCAACCCCCAAGGAAATGATCAACACTTACGCCAAACGCGACATTGGCCTACAACAGGTCTTTGGAATGACCGAAACCAGCCCTTTGGTGTCCGCATTAACTGCGGAAAATGCTATGCAAAAAATCGGCTCGGCAGGTCTGCCAGTACTACACAACCAAGTGAAAATAATGACCGAAAACGGCGAGCCTATAAGCACGCCAGAAACCGTTGGTGAACTATGGGTAAAAGGCCCTAATATCACTCCCGGCTATTGGAACAAGCCTGAGGTTAATGCAACGGCATTCACTGATGGCTGGCTGCACACTGGCGACGCAGCCTATTTAGATGCGGAAGGGTTTATCTACATAGTCGACAGATGGAAGGACATGTATATTTCCGGCGGCGAAAATGTCTATCCAGCGGAAATAGAAAATGTCATCTACCAGTTGCCACAGGTGGGTGAAGTGGCAATTATAGGGGTGTCAGATGATCGTTGGGGGGAAGTCGGCCAAGCAATAATAGTCATCAAACCTGAACAAACTTTAGATGAACAAACTGTTCTCAAACACTGCTCGGATAAACTGGCAAAATTCAAACAGCCTCAGTCCGTAAGATTTATTGATGAAATCCCGCATAACGCTACGGGCAAGGTGCTGAAAAGAGAGCTTAGGCTGCAATCATAAAATCACTCACAAACTGTTTTGGGTTGTTCACTAAAGCACATAACCCAAAACCAAATAAGAATAATGAAGATCGTTAGGAGCTTTCTATGATACGTTTTTACCACGCCCCGAGGACACGAGGCATAAGACCCATTTGGCTTTGCGAAGAACTAGGCATTGACTACGAAGTAGAGATGATTGACTTCACACAAGAGTTTAGAGCAACACCACAATGGCGCAAGATAAGCCCGTTAGGAAAAGTGCCAGTAATGGTCGACACGGCAAATGACTTACTCATGTATGAGTCCTGCGCAATGGTTCAATACCTTCTTGACCGCTATGGCAACGGTCAATTACAGCCTCAAGCGGGTACTCCAGAGCACGCGATTTATCAGCAGTGGAATTGGTTTGCCGAATCTACCTTTGCCCGTCCATTAGGCGAAGTAGTCAATCACAGTCGCGAGTTCCCAGGCGAAAAAAATATCCCAGCAGTCGTCGCTGAAATGCTCAATCGCGGCGAGCAGTGCGCTATTGCAGTCGGCGATGCTATCGGTGATAACAGTTTCATATTGGGGGACGATTTCAGCGCCGCTGACATTAATCTGGGCTATACAATAATGCTCGCAGAACACTTCTTACCTAACGGCTTACCCGAGCACCTTAAATCTTATTGGGAGCGACTATCTGCGCGCCCAGCTTTTATCAAAGCCACCAGCTAACTCGCCAAGTCGAATTGAGGTTATCGGGATGACAGCAAAACACACAGGAAAGAATTTGGGTTCAAACCGAGCCACGACTAAAGCTCACTGGATGCCGTTTACCGCCAACCGTCAATTCCATAAAGATCCACGCATTGTCGTGGCCGCTGAAGATTGCCACTTCATTAGTGACGATGGTCGGCGCGTATTCGACTCTTTGTCAGGTCTTTGGTGTTGTGGCTACGGGCATAACCGACCTGAAATCACCGCAGCAATAACTGCGCAACTGGCCACGCTAGATTACGCACCGGCTTTTCAATACACCCACCCCGGCGCTACCACTCTAGCCGATCGCCTGACTGCTATGGCACCGGGCAACCTCGACCATGCCATCTTTACCAATTCAGGATCCGAATGCGCTGATACCGCTCTGAAACTGGCCCGAGCCTATTGGCGGCTAAAGGGCCAACCCAGCAAAACACGCTTTATCGGCAGGATGAAGGGATACCATGGTGTAAATTTCGCCGGCACAAGTCTTGGCGGCATTGGCGCTAACCGCAAACTTTTCGGTCAACTTGGCGATGCCGACCACCTACCCCATACATTGCAACCTGAGTTTGCGTTTACCAAAGGTCAAGCTGACGAGGGTATGGAATTAGCGAATCATCTAGAGCAGCTGATTACGCTACATGATGCTTCAAACATTGCCGCCGTCATTGTTGAACCCATGTCAGGATCCGCAGGGGTCATAGTTCCACCTAAGGGCTATCTACAACGGCTAAAAGAGATCTGCGTCGAACACGACATTTTGCTTATATTCGACGAGGTCATCACCGGCTTTGCGCGCACTGGCGAGCGCTTCGGTGCGGATACGTTTGCCGTCACACCAGATATCATGACCGTTGCAAAAGGCTTAACTAATGGCGCAATCCCCATGGGCGCAGTGCTAAGTTCGGCGCCTATCTATGAGGCGTTTATGGCGATAGAGACGCCCGAACATATGGTTGAATTACCTCACGGCTATACCTATTCAGCACACCCCGTAGCCTGCGCAGCTGCGAACGCGGCCCTTAATGTGTTTGAAGAAGATCATATGGTAGCGCGCGCGAAAAAATTAGCACCTGTGTTGGAAGAAACCTTACATAGCCTGCGCGGTACTCAACACATTACAGATATTCGCAACTTCGGTATGGCTGGAGCAATTCAACTTGCGCCAAGAGACGGCGACCCTACAGTAAGACCATTTGAAGTTGGAGTACGTTGCTGGGAAATGGGTATTTACGTTAGGTGGGGGGGAGACACCCTACAATTCGGGCCGCCGTTTACCGCCTCGGAAAAAGATATTAGATCAATCGCACAGGTGGTAGGCGAGGCCATAGAACAAACACATTAAAATGCCGAGCGACTCGAAATAACTCAGTATCATTAGAGAGCGTAAAATTCCAAGCGAGCGCCGTTTCTTCGTCTACTAGTCTTGCGCTATATCTACAAAAGTGTCTTGGAAGATATCCCCGCAAGAGAAAATAGCTCTGTTCAAACCGCGCAGGACAAGCGTAACATCAAGCTCATGCATGGATACTATTCAACTGTCTAACCTTCGCCATAGCCAAAAGACACATTGTTACTCTTGGGTTACTCTTTGTTTTTAAGCAGGCAATAAATACTTAGGAACTCACATATGCGTATTCTCATTCTTCTCGCGGCAGCACTAACTTTTGCTGCTTGCAGCCAACCTGAGGAAACTCAGACTCAAACAATCGCAGAACCTCAGGCTACTTCCATGCCAGAGCAAGCTGCAACCAACTCTCTTGCAGCAATTTTAGCAGCCCAGCCCGATGCGGTAAGGGCACGCTATGTATATCGACACCCAGAAGAAACACTAAACTTTTTTGGCATTGTGCCGGGTATGACAGTCGTCGAGGCGTTGCCTGGCGGCGGTTGGTATAGCAAATTATTACTGCCTCACCTTGGCGCGGAAGGCCAGTTAATTGGCGCAAACTATCCACACGCTGTATGGCCGTTATTTGGTTTCATGAGTGCCGAGCGCATTGAACAAATGCGCACTTGGACTACTGACTGGCCAGCAGGAGCACAAGAATGGCGCGGCGAAAATTCAGCCCCTGTCTCAGCTATGGAATTCGGCAAGGCAGCAGAAAACTTAAATGGTACTGCTGACGCAGTACTGTTCATTCGAGCACTACATAACTTGGCTCGATTTGAGGGCCAAGGCGGTTTTTTAACCACTGCTATCAATGATGCCTACAACGTTCTAAAACCTGGCGGAATTGCTGGTGTGGTTCAACATCACGCACCAGACAGCGCTACCGACGAATGGGCTAGCGGTTCGCGGGGTTACCTGAAAAAGTCATTTGTCATTGCGCAAATGCAGGCTGCCGGTTTTGAATTTGTTGCCAGTTCAGACATAAACGCAAACAGTAAAGATCAACCAGGAGCAGACGATGTTGTTTGGCGCCTTCCTCCTTCATTACGGGGCGCTAAGGATGATCCAGAGCTAAGCACCAAAATGCTCGCTATTGGCGAATCTAACCGTATGACACTAAAGTTTAGAAAAACGCTTTAGCATTACAAGCTTAGCAAATGGGGTATTGTTTTCAGCGCAATGCCCCTATTTGTGGGGATCTTTGCACCTACTGCTAATAGAACTTCTTATTAGAACTTTCTCTTGGAACTTTCTACTAGAACTACCGGACATATTCTGTGGAACTTACAGCCATTTGGCTAACACTTAAACTTGCGTCCATCACCACTCTGATATTGCTGCTTTTAGCCACCCCTCTTGCCTGGTGGTTAGCCCACAGCAACAGCAAACTAAGGCCTGCAATTGAGGCCATCACCGCCATGCCCTTAGTAATGCCGCCTACTGTCATCGGCTTTTATCTTTTACTTTTGTTCAGCCCAGAGAATCCAATAGGCCAATTTTGGTTGCAAACCACCGGTAACACCCTGACATTTTCCTTTTCAGGCCTAGTAGTCGCTTCGCTAATTTACTCCCTGCCTTTCATGGTACAGCCGTTAATGAACACTTTTGTTCAGGTTGGCAAAGGTCCTATTGAAGTGGCTTACACTCTAGGTGCTAAGCCTTGGGATGCATTTCTTAACGTGATTTTACCGCTCTCTCTAAGGGGTTATATCACCGCATCGGTGTTGACCTTCGCCCATACGGTTGGCGAGTTCGGCGTAGTTTTAATGGTTGGTGGTAATATCCCGGGCGAGACAAGATTAGTATCTATTGCCATTTACGAAGAAGTAGAAACCCTTAACTATGCCCAAGCACATTTACTTTCAGGCATTCTTATAGCCTTCTCGTTCCTTGTACTGTTGCTGGTCTACAGCCTCAATCGGCGTGCCGCCATGCGGGTACTGTGACATGTTAGAAATAGATATAAAACTTGCTAGAGATGATTTTCAACTTAATCTGGCAGCCACTATTGGCCCAGGGGTAACCGCGATTTTTGGATCCAGCGGCAGCGGCAAAACCAGTCTGCTTAAAGCCATTGCAGGCCTAGTGCCGGTCCAAGGTCATATCTCTTTTATGGGTACTACATGGCTCAACGAAACACAGCACACCCCGCCCTATTTAAGACCCATAGGTTTACTGTTTCAAGAAGATAGACTCTTTGCTCATCTAAATGCCTTGGACAATCTCAACTTTGCGATCAAGCGGGCAACCAACAGAAAACCCGCTGTAACACCAGATTCCTCCACAGCAATTTCTTTACAAGCCGTTGTAGACACATTTGATTTAGCACCCCTACTACAGCGCAGTGTAGGTAATTTGTCAGGCGGCGAACGTCGCAGGATAGCTATGGCACGCACACTGTTAACCCAACCACAGCTACTGCTGCTAGATGAGCCCTTGAGCGGTTTGGACGAATCTCGAAAAAGAGAAATACTACCCTATCTGCATGCACTTTCTAACGAATTCAAAACACCTACACTATACGTTAGTCATCAATTAGAAGAAGTCACACAACTTTGCCAAAATATAATGGTCATCAACTCTGGGGAAAAATGCTTCCACGGCTCTACCTACGACGGCGTAAATTATGTGGAAGCGCAGCTTAACAACCTACTCACCACGGACCTTTCATTTTTGCACGGCAGGGTCATTGAACATGACGTTACCTATCACATGACGCGGTTAAACGTGGCAGGCCAGAATGTGCAAATTCCAAAGTTGGAATATAGAGATCTTGCCATCAATGAGTACGTCACTCTTCAGGTTAAACCCAATGATGTTGCATTAGCACTACAGCGGCCAACCGGAATAAGCACTCGAAATGTTTTAAAAGGTGTGATCAAAAGCATCGACGCAAGCGAACGTTTTGCCGACATTACGCTATCTATCGGTGGACAAACTCTGCGTTCTAGAATCACTCTACCGGCCTGCCATGAGCTGGGTTTACAGCAAGGTATGACAGTCTATGCCCTGCTCAAAAGTAGCGGCCTTGGCTAACGCTCAGCCAATGCCACTCAGCCCAACGGGTTGCTATTGTGCGCCGCGCCAGTTGCCATGAAACCCGTAAGGAATGCGGTGGTCTAAATAGGCTTTAGCAAGGGGACCAGCTGCGACATTTTGCGCATCTAAAATGGCTAAGTGACTGGCGCCTCGATTAGCGTCATACACATGGGCTAACAAAAACCCTTCCCCCTCAGCAGCATCTTTAGAAGTAGGTACAAATATTGGCTCACCGGTGGCACACCCTTCGCCCACATCATATAGGTCCAACGAGTTGGTCTTGTGGTCAACTGCGCCAATGACATTGAACCCGCCCACTTTCTCTGGCGGCTGGGTATCTCCGGCAAAGTAGCCGTAGCGGTAACTCATACCGGTCAGACGCTCGTCAAAACGCGGAAACTCGCAGACTATGTCGTGCAATTGCTCTTCTTTAAAAACATCTGTTTCGCTATCTAAATCAAATGTCCAACGAACCATCTTTGCCAGTGCTTTCTTCGGATCTCCGCGACTACCGTCCACAAGTGGAAACAAAGGTGCTTCAGGATACTCGCACACATCGCAAATAATCTTGTTACCGTCCGTGTACGAATTCATGGGGTGGAATACATAACTAGGAGCGCCACGGAACCAGCGCAAGTCTTTGACAGAACCAGCTCTTGGCATAACACCAATATGCACACCCTTCTCTGGCTCCCAGGCGTAAACTGGACCACCAGCGAACGCACGCTCAATTGAGCCTGTGAGCGGCATGATCGGAAACAAAATGTGTTCCTTGGTCACCATAAAATCGTGAACCATGGATGCATAGGGTGCGACAAATGCCTCTGATCGAGTCACAGTGCCGCCGGCATCCACCACGCTAAAGGTCATATGCTCGGAGATTGCACCCTTGGCGTTATAACCAAAGAAAAACATTTCCCCAGTTTCTTCATCCATTTTTGGATGAGCGGTCATGGGACCATGTAACCTGTCACCGAAGGTATGTCCGCCCTTTGTTTCTAGCGAAATAGGGTCTAGTTCAATAGGTATATGCGCTTCTTCTAAAACCAACAACTTGCCACCGTGCCAGATAATATTCGTATTACCCACACCATCTGTTTCCATACCCTGAACGCTTTCATCGACATCCATAGGATTAAAACTGTTAAAAAGCGATCGGCCTGCTTCTCGCTCTTTCTCAAATCGCTGAGTGCGTACCCAACGATTACGGTAACTAACTCGCCCGTCTTCAATACTTAAGGCATGAATCATGCCGTCACCACCAAACATATGGTACGCGCCTCGAGGAGAATATTGCGGGTTGGGACCATTGCGGTAAAAAGTACCATTAAGTTGCTTGGGTACTTCGCCTTCGATAATTAGGTCGTGAACATCACACTCCATTTGCAGGGGCGCAAAGCCACCACGCAGGTTGGGGTGATTGGGGAATAATTGAGCCATGGGTTAGATCCTATAAAAAGAACCGTTCTAAATGACGGTTTATCTAGACTAAGTCTACACCCACTGGACAGTGATCGGAGCCTAAAACATGGGGCCAAATAAAAGCCTCTTTGACCCTACGCATACCTGAATGCGAAGCAAATACGTAGTCGATACGCCAACCTACATTATCATCTCGAGCACCACCAAACTGGCGCCACCAAGTGTAGTGGTCGGGATCATCAGAATGAGTGGCTCTGAAAGTATCAACCCAGCCATGACTCATCCAGCGCGTTAACTCATCACGCTCTATAGGTAGAAAGCCACTGGCTTTTTTGTTTGTCTTGGGCCGGGCAAGGTCAATTTCTTCGTGAGCAGTATTATAGTCTCCTACAACATATACAGGACCACGTTTGCGCAGCACTTCGATACGATCAAAAACAGCCCTATAAAAGTCCATTTTGTAGGCTACTCGAGAGTTATCTCTATCCTTACCGCTGCCCTTTGGGAAGTACACACAAACCACAGCTAGCCGACCATAATGTGCGGCTATAAATCGCCCCTCATCGTCAAAACGGTCTTCACCTAAACTTGTTTCAACTCGACTAGGGTTGGTTTTACTGAAGATCGCCACGCCGCTATATCCAGGGCGCTTTGCAGGTGCGAAGCATACATGCCAATTTTCTGGCGCTAAAACATTTGGGGGTAACTGCTCAGGAAATGCACGAACTTCTTGCAAAGCAACGACATCGGCTTTGGAAGATTCCAAAAAGTCGAGAAAACCTCGCTTTGCGCAGGCACGAAGCCCATTAACATTCCAACTCACAATTCGCATTTTTTTAGCCATTTAGATCAGCAAATATCCAAGTTGTTAATGAAAGCCATTTTGCCATTCACGCGCAATAAAAATGCAGACCAGCGGTAGTCACTAGACCGACCACCTGCAACTTTTAGCAATAAATAGGGACAAATTAAATTTCTGATGAACATTTAGCGGCGCAAAAGGAGCGCTGCCCAACGCGTTAGATTGAGCACATCCGCCAATGCTGCGGCTACATATGTAAACGCCGCCGCACGCAAAATCTTGGCAACTACCTGTTCTTGTTTGGCACCTAGATAAGAACCGGCCTTTAGTACCGGTAAAGCCTTTCCGAAGCTTGCGTCCCATTCGATTGGCAAGGTAACGAGGTGCACCAACATCCGCACAAGAAGACCGCTGAGGCCACATAAAGCAAGCGCCCAAAAAGGTACCGGGTGACGAGTTATCAGAGCGAAAATTGGCGCCGCCCAAATGGCACCTGCACTGATTTGGGCAATTCTATTCGCAAAGGGTACCAACCGTGTGCGTGCCGCCAATCGAGGATCTTTCTGATGATCCTGCATTGCATGACCCACCTCGTGTGCAGCAATAGCAACGGCGGTTAAAGAACGACCGGAAAAATTAGCTTGGCTCAAACGCACACACTTATCCGAAGGATCATAGTGATCACCAATCTCTGTCGTTTCAACCTTTACAGATTCAAGGCCAAACCGTTCAATCAGGTGTTTTGCCAGCTCTCCTCCGGTGCCTGGCATACCTTCTATGTCCTGAGAATAGGCGTTCATAACCCAGCGCACCCACAGACTTGGGGCAAAAACCACAACCAGCAGTATTAGAACAATTACAATCATCAAACTGCCCTACTATTTGAACTAATATCCGGTGCCTTCGCGCTTTGCCTCTGCCACGCCTCGAGCTGCGGACAGCTCCTTCGCAGCACTTCTAGTCATATGGCCAGAGTCACTGCCTAGGGTGACAAAGTTAAAGCCAAGCTCTAAATACTTCTGGGTATATTCAATACCACCGGTATGAATACCCGCTGCTATGCCATGAGCCTTGCACTTGGCGAGTAAACTTTTAACTACTTCCAAATGTTCTGGTTGTGGCTGATCGCCCATCGCAGGCAGCCCCATAGATAAAGCTAAATCAGCTGGACCGATGTAAACACCGTTAAGCCCGGGTGTAGACATAATTTCATCCGCATTGGCTACGCCTTCGGCAGTTTCGATCATTGCAATACAAGCAACTTGGTCATTCGCCTCAACCGCATACCCGCGCCCTGCATCAAGGGCTGCGCGAATAGGCCCAAAAGAACGATTACCTTGTGGCGGGTAGCGACAAGCATGCACAGCAAGTTCGGCTTCTTGGCGATTATTCACCATAGGTACAATGACACCATAAGCACCTGCGTCTAGTACCTTCATAATTTCGTAAGGTTCATTCCATGGCACCCTGACTATAGGTGTGGCATTAGAATTAGAAATTGCGGGCAACATGTTTCTGACATCTGTGTAATCGATAAGACCGTGCTGCATGTCAATACAGACCCAATCAAAACCCAATTTCGACATAGCTTCCGCAGAATAGGAATTTGCAAGGCTCAGCCAACAGCCCACCGTCTGTTCATCCCTACGCCATGCGGCTAGTGCTTTATTCTCTTTCATAACCTACCCCTATGGTGACTATTACAAATGTTATCGCGCCCCTGCGAGCACTAACCATACGTTATTCTTACCTAAAATTTCCATTAGATAACAGCAAAAGCTCTTCCCTGGACGCAAATTTGCACGCCATTGTTACAACTCATCTAGTAGTATCTCGCCTCCTAACTCTTGGCAGGAAATTCACACACCCTGATGACAACTCTGAATCAACAGTTTATCGACCTAAGCAATACGACTCGGGAACTCATAGGTTTACTCGACGAGACCGATGAAAAATTTTGGCTGATGGTACTTAGGCGTGCGCTGGTCAAAGTGGATGCCCACGAATTGGCCGGGGCTACGCTAATTTTAGGCTGTTATGGCGGCGTAGACACCTTCTCAGATCTGATCATTGGCAAACCTTTAGAGGCTGATGATCCATTGAGCTTTCGCAACTTAAATGCTCGCTTAGACCACCTGCGCACGCAAACTTTTGAGGCAGCTAGACGTATTGCTGCGCGACAAACATGGTGAACAAACCTGCTTTGTGACGGCGACTGGAGTGCACCTGCCGAGGTATTGTCGCTCTCGGGCTGCTCCCTTGTCGTCTTCGTCTTTTTCCTCTCTTTCTTTTCTCTTTTTCCTTTTCTCTTTTTCCTTCTTGTTTATTTTTTTGTCTTTAGTGTAAAAAGAAAAACAGTGTGGCAACATTATTTGCTCACTAGTTAAGATGCTTAAAATTTCGAGAAATCTGCCGGCCTGCGCTCTTTGAATGCAGCTACCGCTTCCAAATTGGCAGGCCCACCCATCAAACTAGCTAGGGCCTTATTTTCTACTTTATAAACCTCGCGCAAAATTTCTCGACGCGGCGCCATCATGAGTTCTTTTGTGGTGACCAAAGCAGCCAGTGGTTGCGCCGCTAGGATCCGGGCGTGCTCATCAACCTTAGCCATTAACTGCTCTGCCTCTGCCAGCGCAAATACTAGGCCTAAATCTTTACATGTCTGAGCGTCCATCCACTGGGAGCTCAAAAGACCCCAAAACGCATTTTGATAACCCATCAGCTGAGGAAAAGTCACGGTGCTGCCGGCTTCAGCAGTTAAACCTAGCGAGGTAAATGGGCAGCGCAGACGAGCGTCGTCGGCCATAAATACCAAATCAGCCAAGCCACAGATGGTGCAACCAAATCCGACACCTAGGCCGTTAACAGCAAGAATGATGGGTTTGGGAAATTCAATAATTGCTTCGAACATGCCTGGAAAGCCATATTTAGGTTCGGACCCACCACGTTGAGCCGCTAAGTCCATACCAGCGGAAAACGCTCTACCAGCGCCTGTTATCACCAACACTTTGACACTGTCATCTTCCGTAGCAGCTACAATGTCTGCAGCCACGGCGTCAAACATATCGTCGTTAAACGCATTCAGGGCTTCAGGTCGGTTAAATGTCAGCGTTCTTACAGCGCCCTTGTTACTAATCGAGGTGAGCATATTCTTATCCTTATATCTAACGCGAAATTCTAGCTCCAAATACTCGATTAACACAAAAGCAAATGTTCTAACACTTGAGCAAGGCGTCTTTCCAGCATACCTTAGGATCCCATACTCAGTACGTTTGGACGGACTATGCCTGATATTAGAGACTTACTTTATGTGCGCTTTGAAATTCCGGACCTAGATAAACAAGCGCAATTTCTCACAGATTTTGGCTTTCAGGTCACAAGAGAACAGGGTTGCCTGTTCGCACGAGGCTACGATGCCCAACCCTACGCTTACATCGCCGAGCAAACCGAAGGCGCCGCTTGTTTTAAAGGTATGGGTTTTGAGGCTCTGTCACGCCAAGAACTAGAACGAATCGCGGCGATGGACAGTGTTCCTATAGAAGAAGTAAACCTGCCGGGTGGCGGTCTTAGAGCACGGCTAATAGATCCAGACGGCAACGAAGTTGATATTGTTTACGGCATAACAAAATCAGCCCCCCTAGCACCGCCATCCCGGTCACCACTCAATCAAGATGAGCCGCGACTTAGATTGGGCCAGCGAGTGGGTTTCAATGCCAATACAGCCGCTATAAAAAGACTAGGACACTGCGTTTTAAACGTCACGGACTTTCGCGTTAGCGAAGCTTGGTACAAGGAGCGGCTTGGCTTTATCACCAGTGATGAAATTTATATTGGCAGCGAAGAGAAAACCCTTGGCGCGTTTATGCGCCTTGATCGAGGCGAGGTTTATGTAGATCACCACACGCTATTTTTAGTCGGCGCTGGGCACGGAGAATTTAATCACGCAGCATTTGAGGTTTGTCATTGGGACTACATAATGCAGTCTCACGATTTTCTGGCGCAACAGGGTTATGAGCAGCGGTGGGGTGTTGGCAAACATCTCTTAGGTAGCCAAGTCTTCGACTATTGGAAAGACCCTTCAGGATTTACCTTGGAGCACTTTACTGACGGTGATTTGTTTAACCGTTCTTTCGGCTCCCACAAGCAGCCAATAGACAAGCTCTTAGCCGTACACTGGGGACCAGAAGGGTCGCCCTAAGGTAAACTACCTTAGAAGCGCGTGTACAAATAGCATTCTAGCCAATATGCGGGCAAGAGGCGGGACGCTATTGGTTAACGTTTAGTGGAACGCCCTCAATCATCGCAATATTGGCCGTGGATGCAACCCAACGATGTGCAGCGAGCTGCTGATATTCGTCGCTTGAGTACCAACTTTTGGCTGCCTGAGCAGACGGAAACTCAATCAAGACCGTTCGGGTATACGACCATTGCCCTTCCCACACCTCTGGTGCTTCGTCCACCGCAAGCATCTTGCCCTCATAGCTGGCAAAAATTTCCATAAAACCCTGCTCGTATTGGGCGTATTTTTCTCGGTCATGGATATTGATTTGAGCGGTCACGTACGTGGTCATGTTGCGTCCTATTGAGGTAGCCGTTAACTATAATCACCCCGCTCAGCCATGCACACCAAAATCTGCCTGCGAACGGTAGGTTCGAATCTACCCAAAGACCCTAGTATCACGAGCGTCTATCTCAAGATGACACGTACGAAAAATCTCCCAGAGTGTTTATTGAAGCTCAACAGCGGATATTGCGCACAAATTAGTTCGTGCAATCCCTGCATAGGCTTAGTAATTTCAGATACTTTTGGTATCATCAACTGTATACCAAAAATATCATATTCAACCCTTTTCACTAGGGCTAGCCTTTCGCTCATGTCAGCCCTATGTAAACGTATCAGCAGCGCAAGAAAAAAAGCAGGTCTCACTCAAGAAGCCTTGGCTGACCGACTACAAATAACTCGCGCGGCATGTAGTCATTGGGAACAGGGAATTTCCAACCCCTCAGCCAAAAACCTAATAATGCTCTGCCGGATACTAGAGGTTAACCACGAATGGCTAGTCCTTGGACAAGGGGAAATGTATGCGCGTATTGCTGAAACCGCGCAAGGGTCAAGGAACAAGCCCGGCGACCTCCAAACAGGAGAAGGTCGTGGCGAGTACAAACGGGCTATGGTGAGAACAGACCGTGAAACAGTTCAATTTTCAGAAATGTTCTTCGCATTATCGAAAACTCAGCGCAAAGTCATAATTGATATGCTGAACCTGCTCACATCAAAGAAATCCGCAAAACGTAAATCCAACTAATTTTTGGCGGCTACAAGCAACAAAAATAGCTTCCAAATAAAGCCAATTCGATGTGGCGCAAAATCGAAATCTGTTTACCAAAAGAAAACACCACAAGCATGGTGCAGTTTAGTGACACGGTTTACGTAGGCTTAAAATTTTGCTGCGATAGCCTTTCACTGCTCCCCGGCCCTCAACTTAATCGGCGTACATCCTTCGCTCATGGCCTTCGCTTATGGCCTTCGCTCGGGCGGCGCTAAAACCTCAAGACATCCATCTATACCAATGCCAAGCATGGGCAAAGTTCACGGGGGAGGCAGATTACACTCAACCACTACACAGGGATTTCGCCAACCACACGCTCACCGTATCCAGCGAAAACCCAGCCAACAACAGTGAGGCCATTCTTTGTTACTTCAGTGATGTAGGCGAAGCGCATGGTCCCATGCACTATGTTACTAGGTCCGACAGCAATGCGATTGCAGGACCTGAAGCGGCTTTTTCAACTGACCCTGCTTTACAGCAAAACTCTTGCCCCTATGCCGGTCTAGCGCCACACCTGCTGGCAGTATCTTCCCGTACGGTATTGATATTTATCATCGCGGCACCAATCTAACTGCAGGATACGGTCATCGTTACGCGGTAATGGCATGCTTTAAAGCCGCGGAGAATGATCGGCATGCGTGGCCATTCCACAACACCCAAACTTGTCCAATGTCTTGGACAACACCACACCAGACAAACTCACTTGTTTTGGTGTTGCGCCGCCGGGAGATGGGTTCTGGACGAAGGTAACACTAGACAGGGCTAAGGTAAGGTATCCAAACTGGGATGTAACCCCTTATCAAGATGCGCTAGAGAACTAACTGGCTGGTTGCTACCGGTCAGCTAGCAGGCCATAGCCATCGCAAAGTCTCGGCGAACAAAGCCCCACCGTGCCTAAGGTTGTGTCCGCCTGTGCCAAATTCAAATTGATATTCATAGCCTGCAAATTCTAAGGCCGATGCAATCTGTTGATTGGCTAAAGGCCAGCTACCTGTGACAATCTGCGCGTCCATTTCACCACTTTGTAAGAACACTTTTAGGTCCTTACGCTCAGTGCTACGAATAAGATACGGGTAGTTATGCCCGCCGCGAATATTAGTGAATGAGCCACAATGACTGATCACATTGCCAAACTCATCCGGCCTATGCCACGCGGCATTAAAGGCACAAATACCGCCGCTAGAAATGCCGCATATTCCTCGGTTAGATGGGTTTTCGCTCAAATTCAAACCCAACTCCTTAGTAACAAACGGCAGTAGTTCTTGGCATAAAAATTCTACGTAGTTAGGGGTACAAGAATCATACTCAAAACTGCGCTGTTGGTTCGCGATAGGGTCTGGACGAGCATTTTTCGTGACTACTATACCCTTAGGTATACCGGGGTTAACAAACACTGCAACCGTAGCTGGGATAGCGCCAGTGGCAATCAAGTTATCCAACACGTTAGCCGCGCGAACACTGCCTTTGCTGCTCAGATAACCATCACCGTCGTTAAACACTAACAAGTTCTCTGGGCGAGCATTAGCACTCCTCAAAGCAGGCACATAAACCGAGAACTTGCGCTGGGCCTGGGGATAGAACCTACCCTCGGACCAATCACGAAAAACATGCACCAGACCTTTCTCTACACCCGCAACCTCAAAGGCCTCTGGGCAAGGATGGTAATGCACATCTCCTGCGGTATTGAGAGCCTGTAGGATTTCAGCATTGGCCCGACCGTTCACTTGGAATTCGAAACTATGGTGATCGCCCCAAGCTTTATCTAAACCAAGTGCTTTAAATGTTTCTAAAAGCATAAATGCTCCTCAAATCTAAATCCGCTCCTCGACCTTATTCAACCAACGCCTGATAAACCCGCGCACGTAGCTCACGTCGAATCGGGTAAGTAGAAGACGGTATCAACTGCGTAAAGAAAACCACGAACAGATCTTCCACTGGATCAATCCAAAAGAATGTACTGGCAGCCCCGCCCCAGTGATGCTCACCTTTGGAGGTGATAATGGATGCCGTTGGCGGATCTAGTACCACGGCAAAACCTAGACCAAAACCAATACCATCGTAACTGGTCTCACTCCAAACCGGTTGCCCCATAGCCGCCATATCGCAGTCGTTTGGTAGTTGATTAGTGCGCATAAAACGCACTGTCGTTGGGCTTAGTAGCCGCGCGCCGTCTAGTTCACCACCGTTCAGCAGCATCTGGCAAAAACGTCCATAGTCTCCGATACTGCCAACCAAACCGCCGCCGCCAGAATCGGACGTTGTTGTTTTGAAATACCGTGACTTACCCGACCCCTCTTGGAGCGTTAAACCACGCTGCTCAACCTTTGCTAAATCAAGGCCCGCTTTACCGACACTGCTCATATCCACACCATTAGCAGGACCGTACAAGGCGGAAAAACGATTCTGATTTTCAGCTTTAACTTGAAAGTCTGTGTCATGCATTTGTAGTGGTGTGAAAATCCGCTGCTGCAGAAAATCAGCTAAACGCATACCCGACCAAACTTCCACAAGACGACCTAATACGTCTGTGGAGACACTGTAATTCCACTGGCTGCCCGGTTGAGAAATCAATGGAATCTTAGCTAACCGATTAACGACATCGGCAAGGCTATCTTTATAGCTTATAAACTCAATGTCTTGGGTCCGATATTCCGCGTCCACAACATTGCTTTGCATAAAGCCGTAGGTCAGCCCCGAAGTGTGTGACAACAGGTGCTTCACGAGCATGGGGCTGGTTTGCGCCTCCGTCTCATCTAGGCTGGCATCACCACCGCGCCAAACAGGTGTTGTAGCAAATTCAGGGATATATCTAGCAACGGGGTCATCTAGCTGAAAGCAGCCCTGTTCGTAGAGCATCATTGCAGCGACTGAAGTGATGGGTTTGGACATAGAGAATATCCGCACCACACTGTCTTGGCTAAATGGCTTCGCTATTTCCTTATCCGCAAAACCCGCAGCTTCCAGATAAGAAATTTTACCTTGGCGACCAATCATCACACTAGCGCCGGCTAAACGTTCGCCACTAACCTGCTCTTCTAGCCATTGCGTAACTCGCTCTAAACGCTCTTCACACATACCCACTAACGATGGATGCACTTGTTCTAACATCGAACTTCCTTACATTTTTAAAACTAAAATCTCGCTTCCACAAAAAATTTTACCAAGTGGCCCTGCAAGTAACTATCACTCACCAACGCGCCTATTGCTGGGGTAACTGAGCCTGAATAACCGCGAGCTTTTCTTTGGATAACGAGTATTGACTGAGTAGATACACCGGTAGAAAAAAGAAACAAGGTATTAACAGACCGTCAACAACGCCCAAAGTAATTAGAGTATCCGCGCCAACTTCTCCAGGCGTAGCTTGCGTTGGAAACGCAATAACATGCTCAAGCAACAACCCGCCTACAAATAGTCCAAGGCCCGCAGTGGTCTTACTGGCAAAACTAAACGCGGATGCAAAAACGCCTTCTTGGCGGCGGCCTACTAACAATTGCTGTTCGTCAACCATGTCGGGCAACATTGCCACCACCATGACCGAGAACAGTGTTACAAAGAACATTTGAATACAAGTGAACAGCACCAACAATGGCAGCAATTTGGGGTCGCCATTAGCTGGCCAAACATCAGTGAACCGAAAAGACACTTTTGTCACCAACGTAATAATCAATAGCACCAAACAAACAACAGCAATATCACGCTTACCAAAACGGTTTTGTAGGGAGCGAGTAATAGCAAACGCTACAAACGCAAAAACGATGGACAGACCAAGCCAGCGCAGATCTTCGCTACGCAGCTCCCAAAAATAGGTATTCATATATATATCAAATACAGCGCCAGTGCCTGCCGTTGCAAAAAAAGTCAGCGAGACGAAAAAAAACAAGCGGAAGTTCTTGCTCGCAAAAGCAAACCGAATTTCTGTTAAAAACAACTGCAAATTGAGTGGCGTGGGGTCAGTAGGCTGACGTAAATAGGGGATCTGGTCGCGCGTAAAGTGTGTGGTAATGGTTGCCCAAAGCATCACTAAACCAGCTAACCAAAAAGCAAGTACAGGATAGTTATTGGCATCTAGCTGCCCATAACTCTCGCCGATGTCTTGCATTACAAATGAATAAACAAGAACCTGAAAAGCAATGCCGCCGACCCACGCCATGGCAACACGATAAACAACAATACTGGTACGTTCTTCGTAGTCGTCGGTCAGCTCTGCAGACAGCGCTGCCCACGGTACAACATAAAGAGTAAACGCTAACCGCGCGGCGACGGCCCAAAAGCACAGCCATGCAAGCAATGCTTGCTGGCTTTCCCAGTTTGGCGGAGAGAAGAGGCAAAATAAAGATATGCCTAACGGCAGAATTGCCATGTACATAAATAGATGGCGACGCCCCAGACTAGGAAACAGGCGCGGCTTAAAGTTATCGGAAATAGCGCCCATCAGCGGGTCGGTAATGGCATCAATGATGAGCGTAACCGCCAGCACCAATGACACCCAACTTGCAGACAAACCTAGAATTTGCGAGTAGTAGAGCAACAAAAATGTATTGAAGACAAATTCTTTATAGTTGCCTGGCATTGAACCCACGCCATGGGCCAACTTAGTCTTTATCGATACTCGCCCCAACCTGTCTTCGGGTCGCAGATACTCAGCGGGATTATCTAGCTTACTAGTCACACTGATCAGTAATGGTCAGGGCAGTGAGGAGCGTATTGGGTAGCCATCAAGCGGTCTAGTCGAGTAATTGCAGAGGCGTCACCGTCAATCAACCCCCAATTAGCCAAATCTCGAGCTCGATACATACCACAAAATAAAGACGTTAGGCTTTTCACAGATAAAGTTACATCTGCGCTTTTGCTACTCGCCGCAACGCTGGCTTTAGCACCTCCCTCTTCAGTGCTTAGGCGCCAACAGCCATTATTCCATTTCGCCAAATCGTCGCCAGCAACGCCAATATTGATATCCGCTTCTACATCGTAACCGCGCTGAGACAGCGCGCCAGCCACATCCACAATGCGCCACCAACTGGCTTCAGTATCTTGACTGTGGAGCATTCTGGGTTCTTGGAATAATGCCAATGCAGGATCGTCCATAGGCGCATTGGCCCAAGTAACACGCCCGACCAAGTCATGCTTACCGATAAACCGCCAAAGACTTTGATAGGAGGCTAAATCTAACCACGCAAAGTCACGGATTTTTATTTCTTGAGCGCGCGCCCGATTATCAACTAGGTTGGCTCGCAAGGTGTAAACAACATATCCAAGGGGTGCGTAAAGAGAACCGGCTATGGCAATATAAACGGGGCCATCAGGAGTGGTTTCATCTAAGGTACTATTCAGCCAAAGCGACTTACCCCGATGTAGGTAGCCTGTGCGTTGGGCAATAAAGTTTTTATATACCTCACGCGCCGCATCCAACCCCTGAGCCGGGGTATATCGGTTCACTACAGGCTGCGTCAACGCAGCATTTGCGGGATCCGCAGCCAGCTGAATATCAACCGTGTCTACGGCATAGTTTCTATTTAGACCAGCATGGGTAAAACCATAACGCTGATATATAGCAGCTTGAGAGGCCCAAAGCCCGGCAATGGTCTGGCCGCGATCTCTTTGCTCAGCAAACGCCCTAGTCATAATTTTGCGTAGCAGGCCCATGCGTCGATATTCAGGACGCGTACCCACCGTTGAAATACCTGCCATAGCCATAGCCTTGCCGTTTACCCGAGTGGTAAAAGGGAATGCACAGAATGATGTGGCCATGGTGGCTTGATCTTTATCAGTGCGAACAGCGTCATCAAATGCACAAAGGGTCCACTCAGCTTTAGTGCTAGTGGCGACAACATTATCTTCGCCGTCGCCAAAAGCACCCGCGTAGGAATAGGAGCCCATCAATCCAAGCTGGCCCATCTCTTCATCTTTGGCAGGCCTAATATCAAATTCCAAAATGTACTCCCCAATCAACTTCTACAAAACGGCTTAGTTCTTCAGGCTTTAGCGTTGTGCGGTCTTTTCGGCTATTGCTTCACTTTCTAACAAACGCGCACCACGCAAGATATTACCCATGGCATAGTTTCCTTCATGGCAAGCATACTCATAAACCTTACCTTGGGATGCCTGCCAGACATAAGCACCACTCCAAGGCTGAGTCCACGCGGTGTCGTCTTTAACCGTGAAGTCATAAAGCAGGTCGCCATTTTCTTGTAACGTAAAACGCTCAATCAAATAGAGATTTTCATCGCCTCCATACAGACCTGTTTGATTACGGAAGTTAGTGGTCTCAACCACCAAGGTATCACCTTCCCATCGACCAATTGCATCGCCCAACCACGTGCGATGGCTAGCTGGGCCATGCTCGGCGTTCATACGAATAATCCGGGCATCGTGGACCATCTCTAGAAGAATCATTATATGATCTTCAGTCTGCACAATGCGCTTATAGTTGTTGTATAACCCGGGCAAACTGGGAGGGCCGGCACTAAAACCAAGTAAGCAACGTTCGGCTAACGCCAAATCTTCAGGGCCATCAAAAGGGCCATGACCACCCTTCTTCAGCCAAGACGCAGTACCATCATTGGTATAAGCAAACGAACTGAAGTTGTCCGCCATAGCTTGCATGCCGCGAGGCGTCATTGCCGGCTGCCGGCCATTTGCAGGAGCGTAGACTATGGATGTTCTAATTTGACCGTTAAGTTCAGAGACATCACTGCCCGGGTCAACCCAAAACGTGTTGTAACCACCTACTCCGCCAGCACCAAAGCCATGCTGACCGTCACCGCCACTGGGCGGTGCTTCACGGTTAGGATCGCTGACTTTGTCTGCATCTGATTGCAGCAAGCCACTCATCTTTTTCAGCACTTCAGCCTCGGCGCGAGTCATAAATTTCTTATCGCCCAGCTCTTTGGGGCGATTCAGTGGGGTCAGTGTGCCGCTGTCATAAAAGCCGGATAAGTCAGGTTGACCCGAAGCAGTACGCTTAATATCAGCCTGCGCTAAGCAAGCAGCGAACAAACAGCCTAAAACTAAAACAAACTTTTTATACATATCTCTCTCCCTATCCCTATCCCTATCCCTATCACAAGTTGCACTCATGTTGAGCAAAGCCCATCTCCTGAGCTTACCGCTCAAAGGTGCAGTGTAAAAGGTGGGGAGTAAAGGTATGAGAATCTGTCAATTCCGAGTTTGGGCATCTAGCGGGCCATGAATAAGGGTTTGGGCCTGTTTATTGCTGGTCTGTGATATGCCAAAGATTTTCAAAGGACAACAAAGCAGGTCTACTGCCTTTGGACGCTCTTAAATCGACAATTATGCCAGCACCCTTATTCGTCCAATTCTGCCATTGCCATCATCGAATGGGTGAATCAATTCAAATTGGGCATGCAATACCGCTGCCTGAACAATTGGGTCTAATGAAGCATCAAGCTGATTTGACGAATCTATAAACTGTTCGAGAAGCTCTTATAATACAACTGGGGGCGGCGGGACGTATGTAGCTTTGTCTATTGTACAACCTCGAGGGCCAATCCAGTTTTGAGTCCCTCTAAATTGCCCAGGATTTTTATCTTGTCCACCGGCACCTTGCATCAGGTTTTCATGCATTTGCCTAAGCAAGTGGAGGGATAGGGGACCAGCTCCCAATTTCTGCCCTGCTGTTCGCAGTGTGTTTCGATAATTTAGTATTTCTTGTATGTCAGCATATTTTCCTAGCTTGAACTCCTCACCCGCGATGTTGGTAGAGTTCATTAGCTGTGGCAACAGTCCCCTCTATTTTTGAGGATAACTCTGCTTCTTTCATGACTGAAGGGGATAACATAACGTCAGGGTTTATTAGGCTTTCCGGTAGTCCGTCATACCTAGCTAGCGTCGCGTTGGCCTTACCAATTAGTGCCACTATAGACCCTAAGTCTATGTTTTTATTTGAGAATATGCCCTGATATTGAATACTCATTTTTGTATCCTGTATCCGACACTAATACATTTGTATATGTTATTCACCGCTTCCATCATACACAAATGTATTGGTGTCCATTCGCGGCGCTGCTAGGTTCCAGAATATATAGGAGCAATGAAGGATCCTCATAAGGGAACAAACACCTGCCTCGACGAGTACTTTGCCCTTGAACCAATAGAGACCCTCGCTCGGCAGCTGTTAGGAGAGAACGTCCCTCTATTTTACCTTTACACTAAACCCGACAATCATAATGCTGATACCAACGCGAATGGCACTAAGCCCCATAAGCTTACAGATTCAGGCATAGTGTTAATGAACGATTACTTGAATCAAGTCACGACATAACTAAAAATCAGCAAACTGGTACAAATCTCCCATCCAACACAGGCACTAAAATGTTCACGAAAAAAACCACAGCAAAAATACTTCGCCAGGTTTCCATACTAGCTGGCAGCGCACTGTTAGCTTTCTCTAGTTCAAGCAGTTTTGCAGATGATCATGGAGGGCACGCACAACACTCAGACAAGCGCGTATACGAACTACGCACATACACCACTTTCCCAGGAAAATTGGATGCATTGGAAACACGTTTTAGAGATCACACTATGGCGCTGTTCGCCAAGCATGGCATTGAAAATATTAGTTATTGGAAACCACTAGAGCTGCCTAACACCCTAGTTTATTTGGTAGCACACCCAAGTCTTGCAGAAGCAGCAGTCGCGTGGAAAGCGTTTGGAACAGACCCTGCGTGGCAAACTGTCTATGCAGCGTCTATTAGCGAAGGCCGCTTAGTAGAAAATATCGACAAGGTATTTATGACGAAGACAGACTATTCGCCACTGCCATAAACCACAAGACAGAATTCAAAAGCCGGTTTAAAACCCGGCTAACCTTTCCGAAGTATCAGTAATTTGCGGATATTCCTGGGCCAGCTCAGCCTCTAACGCATCAATCATTCCGTGTCCTTGCTGAGAAATATTGTATAAATCCTTTATGGCTGCCACTGCAGATGATGAATTCGCAACGATGTCAGCGGCGCGTTGGGCCACCAGTTCATCTAACGCCTCGATGTCCTCAACGGCGGCGCAAGCCATGCCTAACTCAACCGCTTCAGCACCTAAAAATGTTCTTGCCGTAAAAGAAAGCTCTTTGGCTCTGCGCAAGCCAACCGCCTGAGCTAGTGTTTGCGTCATCCCCCATGTTGGGCGCAGGCCAAACTTGGCATGAGTGTCACCGAACTTAGTAGTATTGGTGGTATAAATAAAATCACAGTGCAGGGCTATCTCTAGAGCGCCTGTAAAACACGCACCGTGGACTTTTGCAATAACTGGCATACGCGCACCTCGAATGGCTAGATACGCGCGCTTGGCAGGCGCGTCAAAAACATCGCCCACTTTACCGCCCATAGGCTCGGTGCCTTGCAGCACTTTCAAATCAACTCCGGCGGAGAACGCTCGGCCCGCGCCCTCCAGAATTACAACAGACACCTGAGCATCGGTGTTAGCCGCGTCTAAAAGCTGAGCAATACCTTGCAACATCTCGGGCCGAAAAGCATTCAGCGCATCAGGTCGGTTGAGCGTAATAGTTAAAACGCCATCGACAAGTGTGGTAGCCAAAAATTCTGTGGGAGAGTTGTATGTGTTCATTATGTTCCTTTTTTTCGGCTTAGAGTCCGGCCTTCTTAATCGCCTAACTAAATGTCCTTCGGGCTAGTATGTTACGCATTTGAGACGGCCGTCTCAGCTTCACCGGATCTCGCGCACTTTGCCGGATTGATTAGCGCTAGTGCTGTTTTACAACAGCACCTAGTAATGGCAAATGCTAGTGCTAGTTCCAGTTATAGAACTTCGAACAAACCTGCCGCCCCTATGCCGCCGCCAACACACATGGTAGCTACAACATACTTAACACCACGGCGTTTACCTTCGATCAAAGCGTGGGCAACCATGCGTGACCCTGACATACCGTAAGGGTGACCTACAGAAATGGCGCCGCCATTTACGTTGAGCAACTCATCAGGAATACCCAACTTGTCACGGCAATAAACGACCTGTACAGCGAATGCTTCGTTCAATTCCCATAGACCAATATCATCCATGGTAAGGCCATTCTTTTCTAACAACTTTGGAATAGCGAAAACTGGGCCAATACCCATTTCATCAGCCTGAGTACCCGCAACAGCCATGCCACGGTACGCGCCTAACGGCTGAAGTCCACGTTGCTCAGCTACCTTAGCTTCCATCAATACACAGGCGGAGGCACCGTCAGATAGCTGTGAAGCATTTCCGGCGGTAACATGCCTGCCTTCTTTAATGACCTGACCACCGCCAAATACTGGCTTTAGACCTGACAAACTCTCATAGGTTGTACCTGGACGATTGCCTTCGTCTTTATCCAGATTCATTTCTATTTCATTGACCTCGCCAGTTTCCTTATTCATCAGCTTCATAACCGAAGCCAATGGCACTATCTCATCATCAAATGCACCAGCCTGTTGAGCCGCAGCAGTACGAGCCTGAGATTGCGCAGCGTAAGCATCTTGATCTTCACGGCTTACCCCGTAACGCTCACCAACAATCTCTGCGGTTTCAATCATTGGCATATACAAGCCAGGCTGATTTTCAATTAACCACGGGCTTGGTGTAGTGAACATATCGCCGGTTTGGTTGGTTGAAATAGATTCAACACCACCGCCAATAGCAACATCCATTCCGTCAGCAATAATTTGCTTGGCGGCAATACCAATAGCCATCATGCCTGAAGAACATTGGCGATCTATACTTTGGCCCGGGACACTATCAGGAAGTCCTGCTTCCAAAAGACACTGACGAGCAGTATTAAAAGCACTGCTCCCCATCTGTAGAGCCGCGCCCATAATTACGTCTTCTACTTGGGCGGGATCAATACCTGCGCGCTGTACCGCGTGCTTAATGGCATGGGCACCAAGGCTTTGACCAAGCGTGCTATTAAATGCACCACGGTAGGCTTTACCAATAGGTGTACGGGCTGTTGAAACGATGACTGCTTCGCGCATATCAATTCCTTCTGTAGTTTTCAGTAGATAAATTTTGTTTTAGGAAGATGTTTAGTGCCCCGAGCCAATGGCTCGGGACAGAGCAAACGCAGATTTAAAAGGTAAATCTACGTTACGCAGCGAACCCCGCCAAACGCTTTGAAATCAATGTATCGGCTTCGCCCATGATTCGATCCATCAACTCTTGCACTGATGGAATATCATAAACAAGACCTGCGACCATGCCGCATGACCATGCGCCAGCTTCCATGGTGCCATCCATCATGATCTTCGGATATACGCCGGCTACTTCAGCAGCGATATCTTCAAACTTAAGATCCGCTCCCATTTCTTGCTCTTTCACTAACAGGCGCTCTACGGCTTCATTTGTCAGCACGCGCTCTGTATTGCGCAGCGGACGCATCACCAAACGTGTGTCTAACTCTGAGGCCGCAAGAATCGCTTGTTTAACGTTTTCGTGCACTGGCGCTTCTTTAGTGGCGATAAAACGTGTGCCCATATTCATGCCTTCAGCGCCCATAGCTAGCGAGGCAACCAACGAACGCGCATCGGCCATACCACCTGATGCGACAAATGGAATAGTCAGCTCATCCGCCGCTCTAGGCAGCAAAATGAAGTTAGGAATATCGTCTTCGCCAGGGTGCCCACCACACTCAAATCCATCTACTGAAACAGCATCACAACCAATGTCTTGGGCTTTAAGCGCGTGTCTAACCGAGGTGCACTTATGGATAACTTTGATGCCTGCTTCTTTTAATTGAGGCAACCATTTCGCAGGGTTGTTGCCCGCTGTTTCCACTGCTTTAACACCGCTTTCAATAATAGTGTTAACCAAGCCCGGATAGTCAGGAGGTGTAAGGGAAGGCAAAAAGGTCAAGTTTACGCCAAACGGCTTATCCGTCATTTCGCGGCAGCGCGCAATTTCGTTAGCGAGCTTTTCCGGCGTGCCTTGTGTCAGCCCAGTAATAATGCCGAGGCCACCTGCGTTAGACACTGCAGCTGCCATCTCTGCTAAGCCAACATAATGCATGCCCCCTTGAATAACTGGGTGCTCAATACCAAATAATTCCGTAATTCTTGTCTTCATAATGTTACCTCTTAGAAAAAATGATCTTTGCCTCTACCAAAATCGGCGCGCCACAATCGGAGCAGCGAAAAGCTACTTCAGATTCAGGGGCGAAGATACTGACCAATGGTCCAGTGGCCTGTCAACACAAGCGCGCAAATTTTAGCTAATAACCTAAGATCGCGATCGCATACGAGCAGCCAGTAGGGGCAAATGCTGGCGGCCTTGAAACGGTTCAGCGCCAATAAAGTAGGTTGGGCTAACCGACAAACCTAGATTTTGAGCGTCAACTGATGTCTGCTCCAAGTGAGCCAAACCCGCCCCTCCAGCGAATGCCGCAAAACCCTCTGTCGCCAAGCCCGTATGTTTGAGAACACTTTCCACACTCACAATTGAATCAACATCTTCATGTAAGCGCCAAAACCGATGCAAAATATCTCTCACATAGCTATCCACATCCTTTTGAGAGCCGTGCGCTTTAGCCCAAGCCAAACCTAAAGCCGGTGCGCTAGAGTACTCTTGGACGTATAGATCTTCTAATGTGTGAGGCGCATAACGTTGCATATCCTGCGCAATATATTCACCGCGAATGCGGCGGTGCATTGACCCGCGATCTTCATCTGCAACTTCAACCGCAGGCTTGCGCAAAGGTTGACCGCGAAAAAAATGCCAATCTAAGTCGATATTTTTTTGCTTAGCCATGGCCAAGGTACCGTTCAGAGCTAAGTAACTTTGCGGCGCTTTGACATCCATATATACCGCTAGCCTAGCATCACCCGCACCCTCATCTGGTGGAAGCTGTGCACCTTCACCCACCTCGTAGGCAACATCTGGCCGATCGCCAGACTGCCCCTGTAAGAACCAGCGAATGAGCGGCAGGTGTTCGCGGCCGAAAAATTGTTCTGGTTTACCGTCTTTTAGTTCATTTCCAGCGGTGTCGACTGACGAGGGCTGATTCGGTAAGACATAAGTCGGCACACCATAAATACCAGATTCAAACGCGTCTGCCTGAAACTGTGCATTAGCCTGCAAGCCAGGACCTTCTGCATAGTCCCTAAAGCCATCAACACTTGCACCCACGTCGAGCAACACCTGTTCCACTGCATGGATGTCCTCAGCATCAAACTCACGCCGCCAAAAAGGCGCGTAAACCGCGTCGATATACTTTTCCAATAAGCTGCCAGGTGCACATTGCTGCGCCAAACTTTCTTGTTGCTTTACCCACCACCAGCCAACTGCCGGTAAATCTGTGTTCCAAATTTTTACTGTGCCACGAACCGTCATATTTCTTAAATTGGCATAACGTCGACAATCAAAGTAGGCATATTTCACGCCAGACCACTGCTCTTTGCTACGGCTTTGTTCGGCCACCTTGCCACTCTTATCCAATTTGGCGGAGCCCAGATAGCTCGCAATATCCAAAACAAATGGACGCCAATCTGCAACAACCCCTATTTCTGCCAACATTTTCCGCGTTGGTTCAACCGCCAAGTAGGCATAGGGACTCTTAAAATCTAAATAGATGATAAGAGGCACCTGAGCATCAGTAGATGTGGCAACCGGGCACTTCAAGGACTTCACTATTGTTTCTCCAATTCTTATTAATTGATACTCAAACACACCCAATAGTGTGCAAAAAAACTATTCCATTCTAGCCGCTAATAGTCGTCCCCAGGACGGTAAGCGCGCTGCAAATTTTGCTGCAATGCCGCCTCGCTGAACCAAGGGTCATGGAGTATCTCTAAAGCATAGTCTTCGGCTTGGTCCGCGTAGTGGGGTGACGTTTCATCCAAAGTTGCGCTACCAAACTGATGTACGCCTTCAACTTTGAGTTTTTTCGATGCATCCCATTCAACGAGATAGTAAAGGCCGTCGCCAGCAACATTAGTTAAGTAGCCGTCTTCTTTTATACCCCGCCCATAAATGGCCCGCAAAATATCTGGCCCACCTGCAACTGGTAAATTGAGTTCTCCGCGCACATGCCGATTCACCTCTCCCCAAGGTGGATTCATGCGCCCAACCGCACCCTCTAATCCACCTATGCAGCTATCTAGTATTTCACTGATCTCTGCCTTACCGTCTTCGTGCCTATTTGTCTTCGGTTGAGCTGCCAAAAACACACAGGTACCCAAAGCTGTACTGGTATTTTCTAAATCGGTACCCAAATCCCAATCCGCCAAAATCTGCTGCGCTCGCCTACGCTTGGCGTCAGTAAATTCAACGTTGGCAATCTGCTTTAAGTAACTGACATAGTCAGTATTAGGTGAATAGTACTTGTCATGCTTAATAGCCGAGAATTCTTCTTTACTGATCACTGGACCAAAGGACTGAAAGAGCTCTAAACCGCGGACTGCGCGATTGGTCATATCCATTTGAAAGCCGTGTTCTGGCGCAAAATCTTCAATTTTCACATTGTCCGCGGCTGCGGTAACGTTAAAGGGTGTTTGGTTGGCGCTATGCACATAACCCGAGGCCGGATTACTGACCTGGGGCAAACTGGCAAAGGGTAAGTTTTCCTTCCAGATCAGTGATGCATCGTCACCAGGTAAATACAATGACCAGTCATAACGTTGGTCGCGCCTAGGTGTTAGGGAATTATGTAAAAACATAATATTGCCCTCTTTGTCAGCGTAAACAAAATTGAAGCTGGCAAATGACTGCAATGACATTGCCTCCTTCCACTGGGTAAAATCCGTCGCCTGATTCATACGGTACCACTGCTCAACTTGGCGTAGTTCACCCATACCCGCATAGCGAACGGCGTATACACCATGATCCGTTCGCAGCACTGGCCCGTGTTTTGAAGCCAACACTTCCTGACTGACGGTCCAAGGGAAAAAACCCCATAACCTGATATCAATAGCTACTTCGCTAACGGTTAAGTCTAGCCATTTGCCGTCTAAACGATACTGATTGGGATTTTGCGGATTTATATCTAAGACAAATACATCAACAAGGTCAGGATTATTCACCGTTGCACCCCAGGCGAGGTTTTCAGTAAAACCCACACTCACCATAGGAGTGCCGGGAAACAAACCACCCATCACATTCAAACCTTCAGAACTCTTCAGATGTGCTTCATACCAAGCCACAGGACCGGTAGTGGGTTGATGAGAATTAATCACTATTCGTGTAGCCCCCTCCGCGGAGATCTTCGGCGCTATAGCAAAGGCGTTAGAACCGATGGGTACGCCACCGATAGAAATTTCATTAGGCGCTTGCTGCAAAATAGCAGGCGGTTCAAATAAAGGCTCTGCACCTTGCACATCATCACTGGGCAACAATAGCTGCTGTGCAGGACGAATAATTTCACTCACCGCGCGCTGTCGAGTCGGCTTGGTTAACTCCTTAATACTGCCCTCAAAACCATAAAAAAGCAGATGGCGCAGCATAAAACCCGCTACAACATCTTTGCCCGAGACAGGCAAAATCCGTTCATCTACTTCATCAGGATGGGTCGCGCCATAATAGTTAATGCCATCTGCATAAGCTTCAACATAGGCTCTTACATCTGGGCTAATATCCCATTGGTAATTTTCGTCTATGGTTCGCCACAGGCCCAGCCACTTCACAAGAAAGTCTGTAATTGCGCCATCTTGACCAACATACAGAGCACTATTGCCACGATAAAAGGGCATGGAATCTTCTATCAATTGCCAGTTATCTTCCGCCTGAGCAAAAGCAAATCCAAAGGCGACATCAGGATTAGTGGTGCCCAGAACATGCGGTACACCACGAGTATCTCGGCGAATTGTCACCTCATATTGATCAGACAAATACAAATAGTCTTCCGCTTGAAATGTTGAAGTCGGCCAACCATAACCAACCCATGCTAAAAGCATAATTAGAATCGCCGCAAAACCGCGCAAAACCCATGACTTAGTCATAAACACCCCCAACGCATAATTATTTTTCTCAAGGGTAGAATCATAGCTTAGTTCAATTATTTAGTAAGCTGGGTCCTCACCCGCACACCCAGATGCCACGATGCGGCAGTAACGGACTAATGTACTCCCGAACATATAAGAAGTGCTTTTGGTAGCTTTTTGTTAAAACAGCTGTGAAACCTAGCCTTACAGACGCTGTATCAAGACAAACCCTTGACTTCTACACCTCCAAGCCTCAATCTGCGCGCCGCGTGACCTAGTCCCGCACCACCCTCTCCAGCGTATTGCTGGTTAGCGAACATCAACAAGCCGACCCCACCTAGATGCCAGGACTCGAACGCTTTCGATTACGGCATGTGAGAGTGTTTGCTTACCAGGAAAAAATATGACTAATGGAGTCTTTGCAGACCTTGGCCTGCACAGTAGCTTTTGCGAAACCGTAACCGAATTAGGTTTCACCGAACCCAGCGACATTCAAAAAGCGGCAATACCCGATGTCTTAGCAGGCAGAGACTTGTTAGGAATTGCACAGACCGGCACGGGTAAAACTGCGGCGTTCGGTTTGCCACTGCTGCAAAATCTAATTAAGGCTGCGGCAGCAAACAAAGCAAAAATGCGCTGCACCCCTCGTCACCCACGCGCACTGATTCTTGCGCCTACTCGCGAACTAGCGATTCAAATTCACGAAGAGCTTGGCAAACTTGCAGGCAACACAAAAATGAATTTTGCCTGCGTTATTGGCGGGGTTAATCAAAACCCACAAGTTAAGAAGTTACGCATGGGCGTGGATATATTGGTTGCTGCACCGGGTCGGCTGTTAGATCTAATGAATCAAGGCCACGTAACCCTTAGCGAAACTCAATTCTTAGTTTTAGATGAATGCGACCGACTGTTGGATATGGGCTTTATTCCAGACGTACGCAGAATTGTTGGAGCAATGCCAAAGCAACGCCAGACTCTACTGTTTTCAGCTACCATGCCTACCGAAATTGGTCGCCTAGCAAAAGAAATCTTAGACGAACCCGTTCGTGTGGACGTATCTCCAAAAGAAGTTACGGTAGCAAAAATTGATCAGCGCGCAGTTATGGTTAGCACACCAAACAAGCGGGTGGTACTCGAGCACTTACTTAGAGACAAGGACCTTGTTCGGGCCATTGTATTTACGCGTACAAAACACGGTGCTAATAAAGTTGCTAAGCAACTCAACGGTGCTGGTTTTGTAGCTGAAGTGATTCACGGCAATAAAACTCAAGCCGCAAGACAGCGCGCGCTGGAGAACTTTAAGAACGGTAATTCTTGGATCTTAGTTGCCACAGACATTGCTGCAAGAGGCATCGATGTCAGTGACGTTTCACATGTATTTAACTATGAACTGCCCCACGAGCCAGAAAGTTATGTACATCGCATTGGTCGAACTGCGCGTGCAGGCGCAAAGGGCATTGCCTGGGCATTAGTTGACGCAGCAGAAGTCAGCCGCCTCAGGGCTGTTGAACGCTTAACCAAACGCAAAGTTGATGTGGTTAAACTCGACATTGAGCTACCCAACAAGACTTCTAAGCCAACAGAAGATAGTGAGCGCGCAGAGCGACGTCAGGGCCAGCAGCGCAGCCGTCGGCCCGGACAAGGAAGCACCCAAGGTCAAGGTCAAAACCAAGGTGGTAGCCATCGCAGTCGCCGTCGCAGTAGCGGCAAACCTGGGCAGGGAGGCAACTCTACAGGAAACAGTAATGGTAACCGCAGAAGTGGCGAAGCTCAGGCTCAAGGCTCGGAAAATCCCGCAAACAATAACCGCAGTAGCAACGTTAACGGCAACACACTGACCAGTACTAACGAAAACGTTAGTCCATATGGTCGCGTTGGACCACGTGCAGGTTCAAGCAGCGATGGTGGACGTGGCGGCGGTGGCACGCCAAGACGACGACGCAACCCAGCACGTTAGACGCTGGCTGTAACTTCAAATCGTTGCAGCCTAACATCCGGCCTACCTGCGAGGCCGGTGCTGTACAAGGCTCGCTAGTACTTGTTGGCTCTAACCAACTCCGCGAGCACGATACTGCCGGCCCTTAATCTTCGCCCCATTTAGCAAGTTCAAGGCTGCGGGCGTGACATCGCGACGAATAGCCACATAAGTCAAATTATCCATCAAATCGATTTTGCCAACGGCATCACCAGGCACAGTTTTGTCTGCAGTAAGCGCACCTAAGATATCCCCAGGGCGTAATTTACTGCGACGACCACCATTGATTTCAACTGTATAGACACCCGGCCTTCGTAGACCTTCGCCTTCCTCATCCGCGTCCAACACTTCAGGCAAATCAGCAGGCACTTCCCACAACTGCATGGCCTTTCCTTCAGAAAATTCTTCCACCGCACTCAACCGTGACATCTCTCTGTCTGCGACTAAGCTAATAGCTACACCCTGCTTACCTGCTCTGGCAGTACGACCAATTCGGTGTATGTAGACTTCGGCATGAGTTGGCAATTCGAAATTGAACACGCCGTCAACGTTATCAATGTCTAATCCGCGAGCGGCAACATCTGTAGCAACCAATACATTGGCGCTACCATTAGCAAACCGCACCAAAGTTTGATTGCGCTCAAACTGCTCTAAATCTCCGTGCAGTGCGACCGCGTCCAAACCCGCAGCAACCAATGTTTCGCACACGTGAGCGCAGTCAATCTTGGTGTTACAAAAGACCAGGTTCAGTGCTCCACCCCAAACCCGCATGGCAGCCAACAATGGTTGAACTCGGTCGTGTCTATCTACTGGCAACCAATACTCTCCGATCTCTGGCTTATTATCTTCTTGGGTCACATTGATATGAATTGTGTCTTTACCCATAACCCGACGAATAGATTTAACCCCATCTGGGTAGGTCGCAGAGAAAAGTAAATTCTGTCGCGTCGGCGGCATATAGCTGAGTATTTCTTGAATCTCGTCCTCAAACCCCATATCTAACATGCGATCTGCTTCGTCTAACACCAAAGTATCAATACTCAGAAGGTGCAGGGTTTGTTTATTCAGATGCTTAAGTACTCGACCAGGCGTACCCACAATAATATGCGCACTACGAGATAACGAACCAATCTGGGGACCCAAGGGCACACCACCACATAAGGTAAGCACTTTGGTATTACTGATTTGCGCGGCCAAACTACGCATAGTTTGCGCCACCTGCTCCGCAAGTTCCCGAGTTGGACACAAAATCAGAGCCTGCACATGAAAAGCTTTAGCGTCTATCTTCTGCAAGCAACCCAACGCGAACGCAGCGGTTTTACCACTACCCGTACTGGCTTGAGCGACCACATCTCGACCTTCCAGTATTTTCGGTAACGCAGCAGCTTGCACCGCTGTCATGGTGTTGAATTTAATAACTTCTAACTGAGTTTGTAACTCTGGGCGAAGCGGCAGGCCGGTAAATTTATCCGGGAGAATATATTGGTTTTCTGTCATCGCGGAAGTATAGGCCGTAGCTACCTAATTCCCAGTGTTTTAACAGATAACTTAGGAATAAGTGTTGGTTTTTAGAAATTCTTCCGCTGCAGGGAAGATTATCTCTCTACGCTCATCGCTCAAGCGGTCTAAAGCCCTGGGCATCAGCGCCAAACGCGGGTTTTGCGCAAAGAACTCACGATTCTTTTCAATAAAACGCCAATACAAGCCATCTACCACGTTGCACCATGGACCTTTGGGGTAGTTGCTCATCTTAAGCAAATAGTTAGAACCACAAATATAGGGTTTAGTGGCAAAAATACCTCCGTCGCTAAAGATACCCATGCCATAAATATTTGGACCCATTACCCATGACGCAGAATCCACATACATTTCCATAAACCAACGATGGGCGGCCTTGGGCTCTATTTCGCATAACGTCATGAGGTTTGCGACAACCATCAGTCGGGGAATGTGGTGGGACCAACCCATTCGCTGTGCGGTCTCAATACAGTCATCCAAGGGCACGATACCCGTGCTGGCATCGTACCAACCCGGTGTTAGTTGCCTGTGATGGGACCAATAGTTTTTGCTCGCCTGCTCGGCGCTAAAGTTTTGATAAATACCTCTTACAAACTCGCGCCAACCCATTATCTGGCGAATAAAACCTTCCAAGCTTTGCAGCGGAATATCGCGTGTTTGCGCGGCAGTAGTAACACGCTGCAAAACTTCACTCGGAACCAATAACCCAATATTCATGAGAGGACTGAGGACACTGTGAAAAACTGTATCCGAGCGCGTATGCATTGCGTCTTCATAAGGGCCAAAATCAATTAGTCTGTGCGCTATAAAATCATCTAACCAAACAAGAGCACCCTCTCGGGTAGTAGGCCACGCAAAGTCGTCTGCACTCCCAGGGTGTTGTGCAAAGTGCTCTTTCACCAATTCTACGATTGTGTCGAGATGGTTGTTGTGAACAATGGCTGGCAGTTGTGGCGGGAACACGTCTTTGGGTAATTTTTTTCGGTTGTCCGCGTCAAAACTCCACTGACCACCAACAGGCTTGCCCTCTGGGGTCATCAAACTATTTGATCTGATTCTTTCAGCCTTATAAAAAGCGGCCATTTGCGGCTTTTTACGACCTTTAAGAAAACTCTCAAAACGTTGCCTGTCACACAGAAACATTGGCGAGGCAATTTCCTTAGCGACAATGTCGGCGCTAGATAAAGCCTTTGCTAAATTGGTCTGGGCAGCTTTACCTTCAACCTCAAAATGCAGAAGCTCGGTGTAATTATTAGTTTGAAAGCAATCAACAAGAGCGTCGTTAATCGCCACCTGGCAATCTAAATTGAGCTTTGTGTAATGCACTTGTAAGCCAACCGCACGCAGTTCATCTGCATAAGCTCGCATGGCTGCCAATATCAGCACTATCTTTTGTTGGTGGTATTTAAAATGGCTGCAAAGAAAATAGTCCTCAGCCATAAATATTCCCGTTGGATTCAGCGCAAGCACTTGGTCAACGGGAAACAACTGATTACCCAAGATAAATAGCAGGGTGTTAGGCGCTTTGGCGACCATACAAATTCCTCAATGAATTACCAATTTCTAACTTAGTAATGCGCGACTTTAAGCATCGCGTCGCAAATTCCGCCGCATTTTGATGGATCCAAACGGTAGTTTTTACTCCGCAGTCACATCAAAAAGTGCAAACAAATAGTTCACATTTGTAAAAATTTGACCGTAAGAGTATTCGAGTTCGGGTGAACGTGCAGTGAAGAGTAATTGCCTGCTGAGCCGAAAACCTTGCCGAGGTTAGCTTATTTACTGCCGTTAGCGTTGCGTGGACCGAACAAACGCACCAAAGGCAACCACAACGACTTGAAGGGTACTTTTGCCTCAACTAGTCCTTGCTCGTAGATTTCATAGATCTGCACAGGATTCATAGACAGTTGTTTGCGATACTCAAGCAAAACAGCTCGTACAAGGGAATATTCGGTTGTCCAGGGTTGCCCGTAAACGAAATGACTGTCTATAGGACCCATACGAAAAAGACCGAAAAAGACCATCGGTGCATGTAATCCCATGCTAAACGAACGCCACTGGTAGCCTGGTTTCACATCGAGGACTGAATTCGCAACTACTATCTTTTCATCTTCAAACTCGACCCCACTTAACGATTGGTGGGTGAATGAATACCACTGCACTACCTCATAACTAAATAAAGCAAATTTGCGTACTTTGAGACCTAGTCCTCCCAGATTGAGACTCACGAGCTTCCACTTTTGATTGACAGACCTTCATTTTACCCCTGTTAAGGCACGCAACCTAAGAATCATTCAGGATTCTTCATCGATTTTGTAACCAATATCATTACAGTGGGAATTAGACTCAACAAAATGATGCTCAAGGCTGCCGTTGAAGCCTCAGCAAGGCGCTCATCGGCGGCTAGTCTAAAAACTCTAGTTGCTAGGGTTTCAAAGTTGAACGGCCGCATAATCAGCGTTGCCGGCAGTTCTTTCATCACATCAATAAAAACTAATAGAAGACCCGTCAAAACCGCCGGTCTGAGTAAAGGAAGGTGGATTGCACTAAGCACCCGGCTTGGAGTGGCGCCCAGGCTGCGCGCTGCCGCGTCGAGGTTATAATGCAACGCAGCCATACCCATATGACTGCTGTTATAGGCAACAGTCAAAAAACGCGCCACATAGACAAAAATCAAACCGGCTACAGTGCCCGTTATAAAAAGCCCGCCTACGATCTCAAAATTATCGCGTAAAAACCCACTCAATGCCCGATCAAGAAATGTTAGAGGCACAAGTAGCCCCACCGCCAATACCATGCCGGGTATTGCATAGCCTAATGTCGCGGTACGCACAGCGAGTTTGACACCCGTACTGGCTCGCAGACGTTGTGCGTAGTTCAGCCACAGTGCGGCCAAAGCACAGAGAATTGCTGCAATGCCGGCCACATACACGCTGTTAAATAACAACTCGGAGAAGCCTTTGCCGATCATGGGATCACCCTCCAACAGCGCATGATTAAGCAGTACGGCAAAAGGCAAAACAAAGCCCAGCAATACAGGTACGGTGCAGGTTATGGTAGCGCCAATGGCTTTTACACCGGTGAGCGGTACGAGTTCAGTAGGCGTGCTCCTACTTACCGGATTGAAGTGTTGCCCACGCCGAGCGAATTGTTCGGCTACAACCAATAGCGCAACGATTACAAACAGCCATCCTGCCAATTGTAGTGCAGCTGAATGCTCGCCCATGGCGTACCAAGTACGAAAGATACCAGAGGTAAAAGTAGGTACTCCGAAGTGCTCGACCACGCCGTAATCTGCGACGGTCTCCATGAGCACTAGGGCTATGCCGCCGGCAATCGCCGGCCTAGCTACAGGCAAGGCAACGCGCCAGAATACGCGCTTACTGTCAGCGCCCAGCACACGAGCAGTTTCATGCAGCGCCACCGACTGCTGCATAAAACTGGACCGAGCAAGTAGATAAATATATGGGTAGAGCACCAGGGCAATGACAAAACCTGCGCCACCTAAGGAGCGAATCGACGGGAAGTAGTATTCGCCTCCTTGGAGATCAAATGCGGTGCGCAAAAAGCCTTGTACCGGACCGGCAAACTCAAAAAGGTCAGCGTAAACATAACCCACTACATACGCTGGCGCCGCCAAAGGAAGGACTAGCGCAGGAGTTAAAATCTTACTTAAAGGAAAACTAAAATTTGCGCTCAACCAAGCAGTACCGACTCCAATAATAGTTGCCACGGAGCCGACCAAGGCCATCAGCGCAAAGGTGTTGTATAAGTAGGTAGGCAATACAGTCTGGCGGATATGCACCCATACATCACCGCTCTCACTACTAACGTCCAAGGGCAGGAACAGCGAATACAGCAAAACACCAATGGGCAGAGCCACTGGAATAGCGATCAGTAACACACCCGACATCCAAATCGGCGAATGATTTTGCGTCAAATTTCAACGTCCCTATTTTGTAAATACCATGCACGGCAACGGACATTAAGGCAGTATGCCCTTTGCTTTTAAACCTTTAAGAGAACTGCAAAAAGTACTTCAAATATGACGATAGCCTTTCGTGACATCAGCCATAAGTTCGGTAACCAAACCGCCCTCAGTAATATTGACCTAAACGTGACTGATGGCGAAATAGTCTGCATCTTAGGACCCTCTGGTAGCGGCAAAAGTACCCTACTACGCATAGCCGCAGGCCTAGAACCGGTACAAAACGGTGCCATCTATCTTGGCGATCAACTCATGGCTGATGCATCTACTAACCCGCCACCAGAGCAACGGCCTATTGGCTTAGTCTTTCAGGACCACGTGCTATTTCCACATCAGACCGTGGCGGAGAATATAGCATTTGGCCTACACAACCAAAGTAAAGCTCAGCGCCGAGTCACAGTAGAGGAACAGCTGGCCAGTGTAGATTTGGTCGATGTGGCGCAGCGCTACCCGCATACATTGTCAGGGGGACAACAACAGCGAGTGGCATTAATTCGCGCATTAGCCACTGAGCCCGCCGTAATGTTGCTAGACGAACCCTTCGCCAGTGTTGACACGCCACTGCGACGTAAACTACGTGAACAAGCGCGGCTCACGCTAAAAGCGGCGGGCACGCCAACCCTGATGGTCACCCACGACCCGGAAGAAGCAATGGATATGGCTGATCGTATTTTGGTCTTAGTAGACGGCCAGGCAGTGCAATTGGGGACTCCCGAAGCGCTTTGGCGGTCACCAAAAAATGCATTTGTCGCCCAAACTATCGGTGGACTTCAATCTATCCAAGGCAGGGTATTTGGAGATCAGGTTCAAACCAATTTTGGCAATATTCCAATCAGCTGTGTCAATAACCGACAGGAACTGGAAATAAATTCTGGCGAAAGCGGCTTTCAAGGAGCAAGTGCGCTGTTAGAGGAAGGTGCTACCGTCACTCTCGGCATCCGCCCGCATACGTTGGAGTTAACGCCATCATCGGGCCCTGGAGTGATAAGCGACAAAAGATTCTTAGGCCAACGCTACTTAACCCTGGTTACAGTTGGTAGCGAGCAAATGCGGGTCGAGACCATTACCGAAAAGGTTCTGCCAATAGGCGCTTTAGTAGATATAAATTTTGCCTCCGTGGAAGCCATAATCTATAGTTAGATGATAACCATTCTCATTTAGGCTAAATAATAGTGATTTACCCAACAATACAAACTTCAGTTCGAATATGCGCCGCGTTCATTATCCTACTTAGTTTGCTTGGACAGAACCTTGCCCATGCTAATGGCGAGGTTAATGTCTACTCCGCTCGCCACTACGATACAGATATGGCGTTATACGAGCACTTTACCAAGCTCACGGGCGTTAAAGTTAACTTGATTGAGGGTGGTAGCGATGCGTTGATCGAACGTATCGTTAATGAAGGCGAATTCAGTCCAGCCGATATGTTAATCACCGTAGATGCAGGTCGCATTTGGCGGGCTCAAGAAAAAGGCATTTTTCAGGCCATTGAATCTAAGACTATGAATGAGCGAGTGCCTGCCCATCTGCGCAACGCAGACGGCTTCTGGTATGGACTTTCAAAACGCGCCAGAGTTATAGCATTCAACAAAAAGCGCGGCTTACCTATAGAAGTTAACAACTACGAAGACTTGGCGAACCCTGCTTTAGTCGGCCAAGTGTGTATGCGTACATCATCAAATATCTACAACTTGTCGCTAATGAGTGCGCTGATAGAAGCCAGTGGCGAAACTGCCGCTGAAACTTGGGCCACTGGAGTGGTAGCCAATTTTGCCCGGTCACCCCAAGGCAACGATACCGCTCAGCTTAAAGCTGTTGCCGCTGGTGAGTGCGGAGTTACGATAGCGAACACTTACTACCTAGGGCGCATCCTAGGTTCTGAAAAAGCTCAAGACAAAGCTATTGCAGCAAGCTTGGGTGTGATTTTTCCAAACCAAGGTGAACGCGGTAGCCACGTTAATATCAGTGGGGCGGGCATCACCAAATACGCGCCGAACAAAGATAACGCTGTACTCTTCTTGGAGTACCTAACAAGTGATTTTGCCCAACGACTGTTCGCCGAAGGCAACAATGAGTACCCGATTTTGGGCCCAGCCACTGGACCCGTGGCAAAGCTTGGTAGATTCAAAGAAGATAATGTAGATGTGCAGGTTTTAGGCCAACGCCAAGCCCAAGCGGTTAAAGTATACGACCGCTCCGGCTGGCAATAGCGATAGCTGACCGCCAACCACCAATTATTCTTACTGGCTGCCGCAGACCAGTTACACACTAAAACTAGATAGGAAATACCTTTAATGATTAGCACATTGCAGACATATACAGGCGTTGTCGGACGAGTACTCTTGGGTGTGTATTTTCTTATACCGGGCATCAGTAAGATCACCAATTTCCAAGGTAATGCTGACTACATGCAGGAACACGGCATGATCTTCATCCCATTTTTCTTGGTACTCACGATCATCGTGCAACTTGGGGGCGCTGGAGCGCTAATTGCTGGTTACCGTGTAACATTTACGGCATTCATACTAGCAGGTCTAACATTGGTCATAAGTGTAGTAATGCACGACTTCTGGAATATTGAAGCCGGTATACAACAAGCACACGAAACACAGAACTTTGTCAAAAACCTTGCGATTATGGCAGGCCTAATGGCGTTGGCTGGAGGCCAGAGAACCCACGCACTTAGTGTGGATAAGAGCAACAGTTCAGATCCGGCCTAATAGTCTAATTGCGGGCTTTTCGCCGTAACCACTAGCGGCGAAAATGCTCGTCACTCAGACAGTCTTTTCGTCAGGCAACCAACGCTCATTATCAGCACCCACACTTTTCGGGGGCCGAGTGGGAGGCAGGTTATGCCCATTGAGGCGAAAGCCTATTGCGGGCAACCGCACCTTGGTTTGTTCGGACCCAACCGGCAATGTTGCAAGCAGCCCCCTTGCCTGAGGCTGACCTTCCCCAAGCAACTCGCTCAGTGATCGTACGCGACTGGCGGGTACGCCTTGTGCATCAAGTAGGGTTTCCCAAACTGCCGCTGGCCGACTAAGAAACGCTTTCGCAATTTCGCTCCGCAATGCATCAAAGTGATCGCGCCGCACCTTCGGTACAGCCCACCTTGGGTCTTGAGACCACTCTGGATGACCCAATACTGCGCACAAATCGACAAACTGCCGCTCATTATTCGCCGCCAACATAATATTGACACCGTCTGCCGCGACAAAACATCCCGACGAGGGTGAACCACTAGCGGCCTCATTACCTAGCTTTGGTACATCCTCACCGGTAGTTGCTACAGTGACGAGATTATTTGCCATGAGATTCAAAGCAGTATCCAACATGCTGATATCCACAGTCTGCGGCTCTCCAGTACGATCTCTTTCGCGTAGCGCAGCCATAACAGCAAAGGCAGCATTCAGCCCAGTGGCGTAATCGATATAGGGTGCACCCACTTTGACAGGACCCATTTCATCAGTTCCCGTAGTGGACATAATGCCACTCATAGCCTGCACCACATGATCATAGGCAGGACGATGACCTACGGGGCCCTCTCCACCATAGGCCGAAATTGAGCAGTAGATTATCTGCGGGTTTACTTGGCGCAGGGCATCAATACCCAGACCCAGCCGTTGAGCCACGCCAGGACGATAATTTTGCACAAAAATATCTGCGTCAGCGGCCAATGCCAGTACTGACTGCACCGCCGCAGCCGTCTTCAAATCTAGTTCCACGCTATCTTTATCAGCATTTTGCGTACAATAAGCCAGCCCCAAACCTTGAGCTGCTAGGTCAGGCAAATTCCCTCCGAAGCGAGTTTGTTCTCCACCCGGCGGTTCAATTTTGATCACACCAGCGCCCAATAAGGCCAATTGATAGGTGCAATAAGGGCCGGCAAATACCTGGGTAAGATCAACAATTTTGATATCTATTAAAGGTGCTGGGCGAGACATGGGCATTCCTGTTTATAAAGATTTGTGCGGGCTATTGAATTTCTTCAGGTGCAGCCCAGAGTCAGGCTATAACTTTGTTTGGACTGGATAAAGTAACAACAATGCGGCCTTAAAGATTTAGGTAAAGAAATCTAGAGCCGCTGGCATTTTGCCAATCTATAGAGAAAATACACCAGCTCCTAAGGCTAATATTGTTAAGCGTCACAACTGGGCTATTATCACGGGCTAAATGAGACAAATGCTACTCATTGTCTTTAGGTCTGGAAATGACCTAACAGCCGCACACAAAAAGGAAGAGGAGAATGTATGGACCTTAAAAACAGAGTCGCTTTAGTCACAGGAGCATCTGGCGACATCGGCGGCGCTATTGCTCGCTGTCTGGCCGAAAATGGCGCCCAAGTGATCCTTACCTATGTAGGCGCCGCAGAAACAGCTGCCAAACTGGAAACAGAAATCGGTCAAGCCGGTGGTAACGCATGGGCCGTGCAACTAGACCAACGCGACCCAGAAGCTATTGAAGCTGTTATGGCTCAAGTTGAGGAAAAATATGCTCGCTTAGACATTCTGGTTAATAATGCCGCATGGAATATTGGTATTCCATTTCCCAACCTAGACGATTTAACTGCCGATATTTGGGACCGTATTTTAGAAACAAACCTACGCGCTCCATTTCTTTTGGCCCGAGCTGGTGCCAAGCTACTCAAAGCACGGCCAGACAGTCATATTGTTAATATTTCATCTGCTGGCGGTATAAGCCCCGGCAGCAGTAGTATTGCCTATTCCTCAAGCAAAGCAGGCCTCAACCATTTGACACGCTGCCTCGCTGTAGCCATGGCACCAAATGTAGCAGTGAATTGCATTGCCCCCGGACTAGTTGAAAATACCCGTATGGCTCAGCGTCTACCGGACAATGTCGCCCAAGGCGCCAGAAACCAAGCTGTACTTGGCAGGGTAGGACAAGCTTATGACATCGCAAATCAAGTACTAACTTTTGTTACCTCTTCTTCAATCACGGGCCAAACTATGGTCATTGATGGCGGAATGCCTGGAGCTATGCGCTAACACGGCAAATTGGTTTACCGCTAAAGCAAGAATTTCATAATCTATAAGGCCTTCTGTTACGCCGTCCCAACAGAGGGCAATTATTGCCGGGCGAATGTATTGGTTATAGCCAGCATATTTGCATGATCACAATTCGGAGTTTTAATGAATATGCACACACGCCCTACCAAGCATTTACTGCACCACCTAAGGGTGGAAGCAGCAGACCAACCGGATCTGTTTACGGGGAAAGCCGAGCTATATGGAATGATGGGCGTCTACGGCGGCCACCTGTTGGGCCAAGGACTATGCGCGGCCTTACACACGGTGGACGAACCCAAGGTGACCCACTCATTCCATGCCTACTTTTTACAGCGTTGCGATCCTGACCTTAAGCTTAAATATCAGGTCCAACGCCTGCGTTCAGGGAAGTGGGGGGACACGCGCTCGATAACCGCCAGCCAAGGAGACAACCAAGTATTCCATATGATCGCCTCATTTAAAGTGGCGGAAGCTGGCGATGAGCACCAAAAGACCATGCCAGCTGTAGATAGTCCAGAAGCGTTGATTGCTCAAAGAGAAGCCCGTGGCGAAGAAACCTTCCCGTTTCCACCGATTAAAGATGGTCGTACGCAAATAGAATTTGCCAGTGCTGGATTCCTCGAATTCATTGAAGATCGGGCGCCAGAGTTACGTTTATGGATGCGCACACCATACTCGGTTGATCGCAGCGAACAATTAACTACCCGCGAGGGCCAAATTGCGCTGGCCTATTTATCTGACGCCACCTTGCTATTTAACTCAGTAATACCGCACGGCATACCCATGCAAACCCACAGAATGACTAGCTTAGATCAGAGTTGCTGGTTTCACGCTGACACTGACCCTAGTCAATGGCTACTATTCGATCAGCGCAGTGTTGCCGCTGCAGACGGGCGCGGTCTAAATGAGGGGGAAATTTATTCTACCGACGGTAAATTAGTCATGTCCTGTGCTCAGGAGTCCATGTTACGCCGCATACAATCATCCTAGGGAGAATGTCAGTATAAAAATTGACCCTGAATAACATAGAATTAAGTTCTGGCAAGACATCAAGCCAGCCAAGTAGAATCTGGGCACTGAGGAATTATAGAAGAATCGCCTTCATCCCTTTGTTAAGCATTTCGCTCAAAGGGAAATGCTTAGGGCCTAGTAAAACTCTTCAGCACTGAATCACATGAGAACACATAGACCGCATCAGGAACCTTAATGTTAAACGAACTTTTACTGACATTTGCTCAATGGCTAGACACCCATCAATGGAGCACTGGCATACACGAGTCTATTTACGTCTACTCCTGGATTGAAGCTACCCATGTCCTAACGTTAATGGTTTTTCTTGGCATGCTCTGCGTTATCGATTTACGCATGCTGGGGGTTATTTTTCCAAACGTACCTGCTTCAAAGATTGCTCAGCGCCTCGACAAACCTATGATGATTGGTTTTGTTGTTATGTTAATTACCGGTTTCCTCCTGTTCTATGCCATACCCGTGCGCTCAACCCAAAGTATTTGGTTCCGAATCAAAGTTGTGCTGCTAATTTTGGCAGGCATTAACGCATTTATGTTTAGAGCAAAGATGCAGGCATCAAGTGGCACTTGGGACTTGGACCCAGTGCCGCCAAAGCGTATCCGTATGGGCGCGGCAGCATCACTAGTACTGTGGTCAGGCGTAGTAATTACCGGCAGAACCATCGCTTACGACTGGTTCGACTGCCATAAACAACTGCCGGAATTTATGTATTGGGCGGCAGGTTGTGTAAACGAGCTGGCTGCTCTTGAGCAATAGCTAAGCTGATAGGAGTTCGCAGTGGATTTATATCCGTTTTTTGATTGGTTAGATACGTCACTTTTGGCAGATATTTCAAAAGCCTATGGGGGCGTTTTTGCCGTGGTACAAATGTTCCACCTCTTAGGCATGTCCATGCTAGGCGGCATGGTATTAGTTGGCGATTTAAGGTTATTGAACATATTGCTGAAGGATATACCCTCGCAAGTAGTTATTGAAAATACCCAAAAGTGGTTCAATGTTGCATTGGTCATTGTGATGACTAGCGGCATATTTATGAGTTCGGCGGTTGCAATGAAGCTCTACTACAACCAAATGTTCTGGGCAAAAATGACCAGCTTGGGTTTAGGAATCGCTTTCGTATACGTTATTCGTAGACCATTGCTCAAATTTCCACATGACACGATAAACCCTTGGACTCTTAAGTTGATAGCCGTAACCTCCATTTCAATTTGGTTTACCGTTGCGGCTTCTGGCCGCTGGATAGGGTTTTCCTAAAGCAGCCGAAAAGCGAACCTTAGGGTGTGTTAAGTAGCGTTCCTTCTATTGGAATATTGGAATATTGAAGAGAAAATATTTATGAACAAACAAGTAATCTTAGAACGAGTAGCAATAACGTTCTCGCTAATAGTAATCTGCGCGGGGTTATGGTTTTGGAGTGAACAGGTTGCATACGTGCTTGAAACGTTAGCATTAGCGGAAGCCTAAAGCCCTTTTAGCCTGCACAATCACAGCTTACAAAAACGCAGCTTTCAAAACAAAACTTTCAAAAATACAACTTCGAAAAATACAAAGAGAAAAGCATGACAGATGCAATTGTTGAAATCAGAGACTACACCATCGACCCTAAAAGCTTTGAAGCCTATAAGGTCTGGGCTGAGGAGTTAGCTGTACCTTGGCTCAAAGCCAACCTGAATATTATCGACTTTTGGGTGGACTGTGACCTGGAAGCAGAAGTTGCCGGAACAGCGCCTAAAGTTTCGCCTAACGGACAACCCAACGTGACTTGGATCATTCGCTGGGAGAGCAAAGCTGTTCGTGAAGAACAGTTCGCCGCTACGATGGGTACAGCTGCCTGGCAAGAAATTTGGGCCAAGCACCCGTGCCCGAATGGATACTTGCATATGAATGCACGCTTTATGCGTGCAGCAGGGTAAAAAAGCCTAACTAGCAATCAAAAAATATGAAAATTTTGCTCACAGGCGGCGCTGGGTTTATCGGCAGTAATGTAATCCGTCACGCCCTAAGTTATCCCAGCATTGAAATTGTCAACGTGGATATCTTGACCTACGCGGGCAACCTAGAATCTCTGGCATCCGTTAACACTCATGTAAACTATGTTTTCGAGCAAGTGGATATATGCAACGCCGCCGCCATTGCTGAAGTTTTTACAAAACACCAACCTACCGCAGTAATGCACCTTGCAGCAGAAAGTCATGTCGACCGCTCAATAGATAGTCCAAGCGACTTCATGCAGACCAATATCATTGGCACCTATACTTTATTAGAACAAGCGCGAATCTACTGGCAAGCGCTGCCAAAAGCGGCGCAAGATGCCTTTCGTTTTCATCACGTATCCACCGATGAAGTATTTGGCGATCTTGAGCGCCCTGAAGATTTTTTCACTGAAGAGACACCGTACGCTCCCTCTTCGCCCTATTCGGCAAGCAAAGCCAGTTCAGACCATTTAGTTCGAGCCTGGCATAGGACTTATGGGTTGCCAACATTAATCACGAATTGCTCAAACAACTACGGTCCATTTCATTTTCCAGAGAAGCTCATACCGCACGTGATTTTGAATGCGCTAGCGGGCAAACCTCTACCTGTTTACGGCGACGGCTCACAAATCAGAGACTGGCTCTATGTTGAGGATCACGCCAAAGCGCTGCTAAGTGTAGTGCGCAATGGCGAAATTGGAGAAACCTATAATATTGGCGGACACAACGAAAAACAAAATCTGCAGGTGGTAGAAACAATCTGCGATTTGCTAGAAGAATTGGCTCCCAACAAACCTGCTGGCGTTATCAACTATAAAGACCTAATAACTCACGTAGCAGACCGCCCTGGCCATGACCAACGTTACGCGATAGATGCCAGCAAAATACAGCGAGAGCTAGATTGGGCACCGCAAGAGACCTTCGAAAGCGGTATGCGAAAAACCGTTGCTTGGTATCTTGCCAATCCTAACTGGAGTAAACACATATTGTCTGGAGAATACCGACTAGAAAGAATTGGAGAAAACTTATGAGTCATTCTTTTGTCGGCATTGTATTGGCCGGAGGCACAGGCTCACGCCTACACCCAATCACCTTGGGCATTTCTAAACAACTTTTACCTATCTACGATAAGCCGATGATCTACTACCCCATCTCGGTGCTCATGCTGGCAGGCATAAGAGAAATACTCCTAATCTCAACACCTACAGATATAGAAAGCTATAAACGCCTCCTTGGGGACGGTTCTCAGTTTGGCATTGATCTTCAGTATGCCGTACAGGAAAGTCCCGACGGCCTTGCTCAGGCATTCACCATCGGCGAGCACTTTATAGGTAATAGAAACGTTTCGTTGGTGCTGGGTGACAATATATTTTATGGCCAACACTTCCAAGAAAAGCTTGGCGCTGCTGTAGCAAAAACATCAGGTGCCAGTATATTCGGTTACCACATGGCTGAACCGTCAAGCTTCGGTGTTGTAGAGTTTGATGAAGCTGGGAAGGTAGTTTCCATTGAAGAAAAACCCTCGCAGCCAAAATCCACCTACGCGGTCACCGGCCTATACTTTTATGACAACAACGTAATCGATATAGCTAAGTCGCTGAAACCATCTGCGCGAGGTGAGCTAGAAATCACGGATGTTAATATTGCTTATTTAGATCGCGGCGACTTATCGGTTGAGTTACTTGGTCGAGGTTTCGCATGGCTGGACACTGGCACACACGACTCACTGATAGAAGCAGGCCAATTCGTTCAAACGTTAGAACACAGACAAGGACTAAAGATCGCTTGCCTAGAGGAAATTGCTTGGTTAAATCAGTGGATTACTACCGAACGCCTCATCGAACGCGCACAACAACTTAAAAACTCTAGCTATGGCGTTTACTTACAAAAACTCGCTGGGGAATCCTGATGCTAATCCAAAAGACCAAACTGCAAGATTGCATTATCGTTGAACCGAAGGTATTCGGCGACGACAGAGGTTTTTTTCTAGAGAACTTTAATAAGCAACGGTACTTAGAAGAAGCGGGCATTAGTGAGGAGTTTGTGCAAGATAATCATTCTCGCTCATCTACAGGAGTACTGCGAGGCTTGCACTTTCAACGGACAAAACCCCAAGGAAAATTAGTTAGGGTTATACGAGGCTCTGTATTTGATGTGGCTGTGGACATTCGCAAAGACTCTGCCACTTTCGGTCAATGGATAGGCATCGAGTTGTCAGAGGAAAACAAAAAACAAGTGTGGATACCACCCGGTTTTGCTCATGGATTTGTAGCCCTTAGTGATATAACAGAGTTCGAATATAAATGTACTGAGTACTACGACCCAGAAGACGAAGGGGCGATACTTTGGTCTGACCCAGTGCTGAATATCTCTTGGCCGATTACAGAGCCCATTTTGTCGGCAAGAGATGCATCAGCACCCCTGCTAAAAGATGTAAAACTTTGAAAGTCATAGTGTTGGGCAGAAATGGTCAACTTGGTCAATGCCTCTCCGAGCAACTACTCGCGCCGCAAGCGCCCCTAGGCATAGAAGTACAGTTGTTTTCTCGAGACGAGTGCGACCTCACCAACTTCCAACAAGTACGAAGAACTTTCGCCCAGCACAAACCAGACGTAGTCATCAATGCAGCGGCTTACACAGCAGTAGATAAGGCCGAGAGCGAACCTGCTATTGCCGACATGCTGAATCATCAAGCAGTAAAAAATTTAGCCGGCGTATGCGGCGAATTCGACAGCGTTCTTGTGCACATTTCAACAGACTATGTATTCGATGGAGCCAGCGATGCGCCCTACGTAGAAAGTGCCGAAACTGCCCCTCAAAGTGTTTACGGCAAGACAAAAATGTTGGGAGAACGGGCTATTTGCAAAAGCGGCTGTAAACACTTGATCATTCGAAGCGCCTGGATTTTTTCTGAACACGGAGCCAACTTCCTTAAGACGATGCTGCGGCTAGGGCGCGAACGTAACCATGTAAGTGTTGTAAATGATCAGCTAGGCACACCCACCTATGCGCAAGATTTAGCTAACGCAATTATCAAAACATTACCTCGCATAGCTAGAAACGAGTGCCCTTGGGGTATTTATCATTATGCTGGGGGAATAGTTATCTCTTGGTACGAATTTGCCCACGAGATATTTGCGGCGGCTACGACACGAGACATGCAAACCCCCCAAGAAATCTCCGCACTGTCTACTGCAGAATACCCCACAGCCGCGCCTCGACCGGCTTGTTCAGCACTAAGCACTACACTATTCAGCCAAACTTTTGGCGTGCAAGCATCAGATTGGCATAAGGGTATACAGACTACTCTTGCGAAAATCAGCGACCAGCAGGCAGACCAATAACCTTTAAGCCCTAAAACTACCAAGCAATTGACCCAGGGTTTGACGAATAGAGTCGTTTGAGAAGTGCTTCATATAGGTCTCATGAGGCACGGTTTGAGATTGTGTATTGGCCAACTTTTCCGGGGAAAATAGATCAGCAATCGCAGCAGCAATAGACTCAGGGGAACCTGGTTCGGCCCAAGCAATGCCTAAACTATGCTTTTGCAAACTAGATGGATAAGCATCTCCACGCATGGTCAGCACCGTTTTACCACAAGCCAATCCCTGATAAACCTTGTTTGGAATAACTCGCGCGGCTTTTTCACCAATACCGAATACGCCTAAACAAAGATCAGCTCGGCAAATCCTCTCAGGCAATTTATCAAAAGGTATCCAATCCTCGAAAGACACCGTAATAAGCGGGTTTTTGCATTGCTTACAAATCTCTTCACACCTCACACGGTCTGGACCCTGACCCAAAAAGGTAAGTTGGAAAGGGCTACCGTTATAATGCTGTAAAGATTGAGCAATAAACTGAGCTCCCTGAAGTCCGATGAAAGTACCAAAGAACAAAGCCTCGGGCTGCGGATTGGGTGGCAGATTTCGTGGGTAGAAAAGAGCCTCTTCCGCGGACACTGGTATTACTGAAATTTGTGCAGCGGGGAAGCCAAGAAGTTCAGAAAAATATTCGCTATGACATTGAGTGTCGGCTATCACGTGGTCGGCTTGGGCAAAGATTTTACGTTCCCAAGCCAGCAATCTCTTACCGCGCCAAGAATCCGCCGGGTACTTGCGCCGCTCATTAACGCGTTTATCAAAAGCGCTGATTAAAGGGTCAAATATCAACGGCACGTCATTTCGCCGACACCATCTCGCGGCAGCAGCGACATCCCTCTGACGAAAACACGGCACCCACACTGCTACAACGTCTTGGAAGTTCTTTAGCGCGGCCTCTAAATCAGCTAACACAGAAATAGCGGGCTGAAAGGGCACTACCTTATAGCCAGTGGCTTCGAAGCAATCTATTACCGTTCGGTTGCGCGGATAATCTGGACCATAATTGCCCAATCTACCCCACCAAAGTATTTTCTTACCTTCACCCTGAAGCATGTATTGATCTCAAAATGCTACGCCAGACAGTGCCACTTAGCACTGAGAATTTACCCCTTATAGCATACGGGAATAATGTCGCCATACTTCATATCTTTGAGCTTAAGAGGAAATTCAGCTGCGCTGAGCAACTCCAAATAGAAATGATACTGGTCGTCTTCAGCAGAGGAATAATGTAAATCAACTCGCTCAAAGAAAGCCTCATAACGATCGAAGTAGTCGGGGCCGGGCTCGTTATACATACCCAGAATTGGGTCGGGGACTTCCATTGCAACAGTTTTTAGATGCAGAAGCGGCACTGGCAATAACGCCATGCCACCGGGCTTAAGGATCCTCGAAAGTTCAGACACTGCGCGTAAATCATCTTCAACATATTGCAAAACGTGAGAGTTAAGGACTAGGTCAAAGCGCTCATCGTCGAAGGGTATAGCCGTTACATCAAACTGGCAATCTACCGTTGTGCGGAGCAAATCTGTTGTAACATAGCGGCCACATTGAGCGCGCAGCCGATCTTCTAAGCAAGGTTCCGGGGCAAAATGCAAAACGCTCAAACTACCAAGATCTACTCCGGCCAAAACCTTTTGCAAAACAAACCACTGAAATCTGTGCCGCTCCATCGCACTGCAAGAGGGACACTTAGCATTTAGTCTAGAGCGAATTTTTTTCTTAGCCTTCTTGTCGATAAAGGGGCCGCGATAATCACATACAGGGCAGTGAAATTTTTCCTTCCGCCATTTAAGCGCACGGAACAGTGGCGCTCTAAAACTATTTTTCACCCGCAACAATTGATTAGACATGAATATTTTCCGCGCCGTTGATAAATTTTTTTTCAGCTTCAAGCCAAGACAACTTCCTGTCACTAACCTCCCAAGAAATCCTGTAACTTAACCAGTGCAGGCGCTTTTCCACATGCCGCTTGGCTAACAAAGGTACGTATTTAGCTAATGGGAATATCGTTGACAGACCAAAGCCGTCTACTAACACCAAACGCAAATCTGCCGACGTATTATCGGAGTCTGAATTAAGTACCAGCAAATTATGCGGCATTAAGTTTTTGGTCAGAAGCAAATAGCGGCGCAAAAATATCGCAAACTCCTCTAACGCTAAAGATAAATGGGGAGTTTTGCCAAATTCCTGTAAATAGTACTCCAGGGTCATCGCAGCAGCATCCTGATCATCGCCGCCAAAAAAATCAGTCACCAAACCAGGGCCAATATCAGTTTCAACCCAGCCGTAGCAACGGGGTATATGTCGCCAAATATCCGGTGTGTTACGCCGGATCGCTGGCTGCTGAAAAGCTCGGTACTCAATTTTATTGTCATCAAAGCTATCTACAGATCTGAACTTTTTGTATAGAGGAGCATTTGCCTTAAGTGCTTGGGCCTTGCCTTGGCGATTCACTTTGACACACAAGCTGCCATCACTCGGGTGCTTAAAGCACAGCCGATGGTCTCCTGTGGCGAAGGGTTTAGAAGAGCCTAAAACAATAGGGTCAGATTGAAATACGGACATACTTTAGAAAACTCAGATAGACAAAAATACGGATCTTAGTCCCAGCACTTGGCTTGATTATATCGACTAGCCCGCAGTTTTGGCAAAAACCATATATTTTCCTTATAACCTGACATGTGTAAGTATCACGCTTCTTCAACGACGGATTAATCAAGTGCACTCATTAGACCTCGCAGTGATCATTGGCTATCTGGGACTGATTACGTTTGTCGGCATCAAGTTAAGTAGCCGGGTGAAAAACGCTCACGATTTTTTTCTCGCCGGTAGATCTTTGGCTTGGTGGGTGGTTGGACTGTCTATTATTGGCACCAATATCGACACTAACAGTTATGTAGGCGCTTCAGGTAACGCCTACAACGTGGGCATTGCTCAAGCCAACTTTGAATGGATTGGCGCCATTCCCGCAATGATTATTGCCTCACTCATTTTTATTCCACTGTATTGGCGCGCCGGGGTTTATTCCATCCCGGAGTATTTAGGACTCAGATACAATCAGGGTGTTCGTGTAGTGGCGGCTCTTATTGCAAGCGTCTTCGCAGTCTTTGCATTGGGGGTTGCCATGTGGGCTTTAGCCCTTACTTTGGAGACCTACCTAGGTTGGCCAATTTGGGTAGGGATTTTAGTTTCAGGCACCGTAGTCGGCCTTTATAGTATCGCCGGCGGTCTAGCGGCTGTTGCAATCACCGACTCCATCCAAGTCAGCATTATGTTCCTTTGCGGCATTCTCATCGTTGGTATTGGTATTTCTGATGCTGGTGGCTTCGGCGCATTTGCAACCACACTGACCCAAGACAACCCGAATCACCTCCAAGCTTATTTACCCGCAGACAGCGAAGACTTTCCTTGGCCCGGCGTTATCCTCGGGCTTGGCTTTGTGCTCTCGCCAGCCTATTGGATTGGCAGCCAATCAATTCTGCAAAGAACACTCGGCGCGCGCACCCAATGGGATGCGAGTGCCTCGATGATGTTTGCTGCGTTAGCCAAAACCTTTATACCCCTGCTGGTGGTCTTCCCCGGAATCTTAGCTTTGGTCATGAAAGCAGATATCGAATACCCGGACATGGCTCTACCTTGGGTGATAAAAAACGTCTTGCCACCAGGCATCTCCGGACTAATGTTTGTGGCAATTATTGCTGCGCTACAGTCGTCTATTGACTCAGGCGTGAACTCAACGTCACTCATGATCACCCGCGACATTCGCCATGTGCTGATAAAAAATCACAACCCCGAAAAAGACCTCATAGTCGGCCGTTACCTAACCTTAGTACTGCTGCTATCGTCCATGTGCATTGCACCATTTATTGGCGACTTGGGCGGTATCTTTACGTTCCTACAAACCATTCTGTCCTTATTCCAAGGACCGATGCTGGCACTTTTGTTACTTGGAGCAATGACTCAAAGAGCTACCCCAATGGCCGGCTTATGGACCTTGGTCAGCGGCGTATTGGTATCGGCTGTATTATTGCTCGCGCTGGAATGGAACTTACTCTATGTAGCATTTGTCAGTTTCTGCTACTCCATGATCGCACTGTGGACGGTAAGCGGGTTTACCGAAAAGCTTAGCGATGAAAAACTTGCAACTCTAACCTACCGACCTTGGAGCCGAACATGATTGACTTACCCGTGGCTTGGGCCAATTACATCTCAATGGGTATTTTCATTTTTCTCGGCTGCCTTGTTTGGATCGTGCCGAAGAAAGCAGTAATCGCCGATCGCCCAATAACAGATCGCTGGCGCGATCTGCGTATCTGGGCAATGGTTCTTATTGCACTGCAGCTGGGGATATACTGGGTCTTTAGCTAGAGAAGCCCTTGGCTCCCTAGTCGACAACAGCTGGCCGTGCTGTGACGCGTTCGTGCCATGCCCAAATATTTTGGTGTTCATCATCTGGTCGCAGACCTACCAACCTGGTTGCAAAGTCTATTGTACAAATGGCCGTAATATCGGCCACGGTGTAACGTGCTCCGGCAATATAAGGGTGCTCACCCAATGCAATATCTAGACGCTTATAAAAACTTTTAGTCATTACATCGCCGCGCTCTTTAGCCGCCTGTATTGGTTCGACCAAACCCATCTTGGCAACGATTGGCCCGTTAACCCAAGAAGCACCAATTGGTGACAGCAGCTCAAGTTCTATGTGTCTGTGATGCATTTCAATCACAGCTGTCTCTACCGGATCCAGACCAAACAAATTCGGCTCAGGTTGAACAGATTCCAGATAGCGGCAAATGGCAACTGATTCACCAATACAGGTGCCGTCATCTAACTCCAAAACAGGAATTTTGCCGCTGGGGTTTTTCTTCATGAACTCAGCGCTCTTATGCTCACGCTTTGCCATATCGGTCATAACCACTTCTAATTCAATGCCCTTTTCAGCAGCAAATATTTTCACCCTGCGAGGATTTGGTGCGCCTGGATAATCATAAAATTTCAAATTTATTCTCCTCAACTTTTCTCTTCAAAGGAGCATACTAACAAAAGTGTATGTATTTAGGTTGCACCAACCATTTGCGCACCCCAAAAACGTTTTGCGGAAGAGGAGATACATTATCAACATATCGCTTATTGGCATGCCGGGGGCAGGCAAGAGTACGGTGGGAGTTGTCCTGGCAAAATGCCTCGGTATGGAATTTATCGACACCGACATTTTGCTGCAAAACAGTGAGCGGCGCACACTTGAGCAAATACTAAAACAACAGGGTTTTGATCAATTGAGGGCACTTGAAGGCCAACTTATTCAGCAGCTAGACATAGGAAATGCGGTCATTGCCACCGGTGGAAGCGCTGTATACAACCTGCAAGCTATGGAAAATTTGCACGACTTAAGCATCATAGTTTACCTGCAACTTAGCACGGAAAAGCTACGTGAACGTCTAGGCGACTTTGCACAACGAGGCATCGCAGCTGCGCCTGGCACATCGCTAGACCACTTAGCTAATGAGCGCCTACCCCTCTATGAAAAATATGCAGACCATACGGTTAACTGCGACAACTATTCATTGGAAGAAGTTGTTGATGAAGTTATTGATCGCGTTTGCAATAACAACCTAGGTTAGGCACTGCTGAAAAAAGATAAAAAGATAAAAAGATAAAAAGAAAGTCCCCCAACACTAGGTCCAGGGCGTGGATAACTTAACTATGGGTCAGCACCAACTAGTCGAAGTATTTACCTTCTCTCTTCCGCAGAAGCGCAGGTAATACATAGCAACGCTGTCGGATCTACATCTAAGCGCTTCGGCGCAATATCTTGATCACAGTTCTGACAAATACCGAATTCGTCACTTTCAATACGCTCAAGTGCTGCGCCAATCTGAATCAGCAAACGTTGGCTACGTACTACAGCTGCCTTGGCCAGTTCTTGCGCTTGCATGGCATCCATTCTCGACAATCGGCCTACCTTAGACTGGTCTAATTCCACTACTTGAGCAGACCCATCTCTGGTAGCCGCTGTCATTTGCAGTTGCTCACGCATTTGCAATAACTTTTGCTTCATAGCGTCCTTGTCCATATCACCATCCGCTTTAAAAAGGTTATTTGACTGGCTTTTAGCCGCTTCTTAAGCAGCCTCCCCCTAGTACCCGCAACTCGACGTAAACCGACAAAAGTGCCCATATACAGAACCATGTCCTAGCCCACTGTGAAAGTCTACGCAACCTATACAAGCCAGCCCTGCCAATGGATAATGTCCGGCTTTGTGCCCGAGGTCCCCGCCCTGCGAGTGCGCGGTTTAACTCAGACACACACAGTAGAAGTACCACCAGCTCGGATTAAGGAAGATCATGGGAGATATCGAAAAGATTGCTGCATCAGTAGCATCGTTACAAGAAAGCTTTGAGGCTCACAATTATATTTGTAGCGATCAAATTGCCACCGCCGTATTTCTTGCCTATCAACTGCGCAAACCAATCCTTATTGAAGGGCCACCAGGAGTAGGTAAAACCGAACTGGCCAAGACTGCTGCAGAAATGTTTGCGCTACCACTGATTCGCCTCCAGTGCTATGAAGGCCTAGATGAATCAAAAGCAATCTACGAATGGAAGTATGGCAAGCAACTACTCTATACCCAGGTATTAAAAGAAGCCTTAGATGAAGTCTTGCAAGGTGCCAAAGGGTTTAGTGAATCGGTTAAACGGCTTCATGAATTTGGCGACATTTTCTTTTCCGAAGAATTCCTGGAGCCACGCCCTTTGCTCAAGGCTTTGAAAGAAGAGAACGGCTGTGTATTGCTGATTGATGAAATAGACAAAGCCGACAACGAGTTTGAATCTTTGCTTTTGGAAATTTTGTCCGACTACCAAGTTTCTATTCCAGAAATAGGTACGGTAAAAGCCTTGGCAGAACCGCCTATGGTGTTTTTGACCTCAAATAACACTCGTGAAATTTCCGATGCGTTAAAGCGTCGCTGCCTGCACCTGTATATACCCTTCCCCGATGCCGATATTGAGCAACGTATTGTGGCGGCACGTATTCCTGAGATTCCCCCTGAGCTACAACGTCAGTTGGTGGCCTTTATCCACGAACTAAGAACACTGGATCTGAAGAAACAGCCGGCTATTTCAGAGACCATTGATTGGGCAAGAACCTTGGTGCTACTGCATGCTGAAGCCTTAGACCCTAAGCTGGTTACAGACACCCTAAATGTCATTCTAAAGTTCCAGGAAGATATCGAGAACGTTACGACAGAAGTGAGTTCAATCACCGCAAGGATCACTAAGTAGTTCTAACGAACTGCTTGGAGAGGAACTATCATATGAGTATGGATCGAACCATCAGCAATTTCATTCGCGCACTACGCAATGCAGATGTGCGCGTATCTACTGCCGAAACCCTAGATGCGCTGGGCGCAGTAGAGCTGGTGGGTTATCGAGACAAAGCCTATTTAAAACGTTCCTTAGCCACGGTGCTGCCTAAAACCGTAGATGAAAAAGATACTTTTGATGCCTGCTTCGACCAATTTTTTGATTTCCAGGACGTACGCGGTGAACAATCGCCGGGCGGTTCTGGCGAAGATCAATCTGAGGAGCAAGAAGGCGAAGACGGCGAGTCGGGTGATGGCGAAGGTGGCGGCTCTAGCGGTGAAGAACCCAAGGGCAAAAAGAAAAAGTCTAAATCTAAGGCTAAAAAAAATAACCTTTATGAAGAAGAGGAGGAAGCTGATTTAGGTCCCGGAGAAATCACAGATCCAAAATCAACTCTTGGTCAATTGCTAATGGGCAACGACCGCGTTGAGCTAAGTATGGCAATGGGCGCTGCGGGAGAAGAAACCAATGTTCGTGATATTAAAATCTTCACTCAGAAAGGCCTCTATACCCGACGCATAATGGATGCCATGGGACTACCGGACCTAAACCGCGAAATCGGCGATCTGCGTACTTCACCCCAAGTACCCGCTCGCAGGCTTGGCCAACAATTAAAAGCCCGCCGAGATTTTTTACGCGAACAGGTGAGAGACTATGTTGAGAAGCAGTTTTTGCTTAATGCAGATGTCTCAGGCAAGCGCCTGCGCGAAGAGCTGCTGCGCAAAATTAAACTGTCTAATGTAGAGCACCGCAATTTTCGTCTCATTCAAGAAATTGTTTACAAGATGGCGAAAAAACTCAGCGCCCTACACAGCCGACGGAAAAAAATATTCAAACGCGGCGCACTCAATGTGCCGCGCACCCTGCGCCACAACATGTCTTATGACGGAGCTATTTTCGACCTGCACTGGAAATCAGTTAAAGTTGATCGCCCCAAAGTCTTTGCCATCTGCGACGTTTCAGGCTCGGTTGCTAACTACGCACGCTTCATGCTGATGTTTCTTTACAGTTTAGATGAAGTTATGCCCAAGGTGCGCAGCTTTGCGTTTTCATCAGATTTGGCTGAAGTTACCGAACTGTTTAACCGTAACAAAATTGAAGACGCCATCGCCAAGACCTTACGTGATTACGGCGGCGGTTCTACAGACTACGGCCAAGCACTATTAGACTTCAAAAAGAACTGTCTAGACGACGTAGACAATCGCACCACCATTATTATTTTGGGCGATGCCAGAAATAACCATGGGGAAGCACACGCTGAGGTATTGAAAGAGATATACGACCGATCCAAGCGCGTTATTTGGCTGAACCCAGAAGCCAAGCTCGCTTGGAATACAGGGGACTCGGAAATGCGCAAATATGGCGCGTACTCCCATCAAGTAGAAGAATGCAACTCACTCATGCATCTGGAGCGGGTGGTAGGTAATCTACTGAAACAGATTGCCTAATACAGCCCAAAATTTTAGTTACTCAAACAGCTAGAGGCAGCGTATGCAGATTGCTAGTAGATTGCTAATAGACTGCTAGAATGAGCACTCACAGGCCTTTACAACCTAAAATATGCGAGTGATAACGAACAACAACTCCATGAACACGCAATAACTAAAAAGCATGAGCTCAACGTCTCCATCAAATTCAAATAGCAGCGCCAACTCATTGAGTCGTCAGCTGGGCCTATATTTTGTGCTCGCCATTGTCTTTGTTGCAGGTCTGCTGTTTGTATTGAATCAACTGGCAGGCATTATGAGTACTGCCACTCAACAAGCTCAGGCGGTGGACTTTACCAACAACAGTATTTCCGCAGTTTTACGTGAGGAGCCTCCTCAATTAGATTCAAGCAAAGCAACTGACTCTACATCTGGCTTAGTACTAGGGCATATTATGGAAGGTTTGCTGCGCATGGATCTGCAAGATCGACTAGGACCGGCAATCGCCGAGCGATGGGAGGTCACACCGACTCATGCCACCTTTTGGTTACGTGATGATGCCAAGTGGAGTGATGGTGAACCCATTACCGCAGCAGACTTTATCTTCGCCTGGCAACTGGCATTAAAACCAGAAACTGGCTCTGAATATGCTTCGCTACTCTACTCGATAGAAAACGCCGAAGCCATTAACAGCGGCAAGTTAGCAGCAAGCGAATTAGGCGTTAGCGCACCAAACCCCCAAACTCTAGTGGTTAAATTAGCTCGGCCCATTGCCTTCTTCGACAAACTAGTAGTATTCCCAACATTCCTGCCTATTCGCGAAGACTTTTACAACGCGACCCAAGGACGGTTTGGTTCAGATGCGGAAGAGCTACTGTATAGCGGCCCCTATGTGATTAAGCGCTGGGTCCACAGCTCTAACCTCCTACTAGAACGCAACCCCCATTACTGGGATAGCAGCCGCGGCAAGCTTGCGCAAATCAATTTCGCCTACATAACTTCAGATGCCACCGCGACATTAAATTTCTTCAAAGACGAGCGCATTGCACTAGCGCGGCTACAAGCTGAAAACCTCACGGAGGCCCTACGCCTAAAATGGCCTATTCGACGCTTCGCAGACGGCACGGTCTTTTATCTGGAATTCAATCATCGCGATGATCGCGTTAGTCGTAACTTAAACTTTCGTAAAGCCATCCAGCACTCTTTAGATATGGAGGAATTGGTTTACAAGGTGACCAAGCTACCTGGCTATCTGCCGGGTAAATCACTATTTCCCGAGTGGCTTATTGGCGTGGAGAAATCCCTACGCGAGGAGTACCCCGCCAGAACGGTAAGCGTAGACGCAGTCAAAGCTAGGGCCTATTTAGCGTTAGCCAAAGAGGAATTAGGTTTAACCGAATTTCCTGAAATCACTCTCCTGACCAGCGATAACCCGGTTTCTAATGTGCAATCAGAATGGCTGCAAGAAGTACTAAAACAAACCCTCGGCCTGACAATAAAAATTGATAAACAAATTTTTAAACAGCGCCTAGCGAAAATGAGTTCAGGAGACTTTGGTTTATTACTCGGCGGCTGGGGCCCGGACTACAACGATCCGTTAACCTTCGGAGATCTATTTGCCTCATGGAACCTAAATAACCGCGGCAGATATAACAGCGCAAAAATGGATGCGTTCATTGCTACAGCGCAAAATGCTGTGGAAACTAAAGACAGAATGATGGCCTTCGGCGACATTCAGCAGCAGCTTTTTGACGATGTAGTGATACTGCCAATGTACGAGCGCGGGGTTACTTATGTTGTACACCCGCAACTCAAAGGCGTGAAACGTCGGGTCATTGGCGCAGAAACTGATTACACCTATGCCTATATTGATCCAGATGCTTAAATTCATCCTCTCTATAGAGATACCAACACCTACGCACATCCCCTTAGGACTATTTGCCTGATGCTGCGCTACACCATAAAGAGACTAGTCCTTGGCGTACTAACGGTGTGGTTTATTGCCACAGCAACTTTCTTTGGCATGCATGCGGTTCCAGGTGACCCTCTATCTAGCGACAAATCTACTACTGCCCAGATTCGCGCAAATTTGGAAGCCAAATATGGTCTCGATAAACCACTACTCACCCAGTACGCCATTTACTTAAAAAACATATCTCAAGGCGACTTTGGCATTTCATTCACTCAAGAAAACCGTCAGGTTAACGACATCATCAAGGAGCATTTTCCTATTTCTGCGATTTTGGGCATTCTCGCCATTGTCTTTGCCGCACTAGGCGGCATCTTGTGGGGCGCCTTAACAGCCCTTTACCGCAACCGCTGGCCTGACAGCGTTATTATGTTTTTGGTCATTTTAGGCATTTCCGTACCGAGTTTCGTTATCGCGGCTATCAGCCAGTTGTTCTTGGTCAATATCAATGCGCTGGCAGGAACTACAATATTACCCGTGGGTGGATGGGGAACAGTATGGCATATGATCGTACCAGCCATGGTGCTGGGACTATCGACTATGGCTTACCTGACCAGACTCATGCGCTCGTCCATGCTGGAAATAGTCAACACTGATTACGTGCGTACCGCGCAATCGAAAGGGCTGCCAAAAACACGCATATTTAGTCGCCATCAACTGCGAAACGCGATTTTGCCCGTGGTCACAGTACTTGGCCCGGCTATAGCCGGCATCACCACTGGTGGATTTGTAGTTGAAATTGTATTTGCAATTCCCGGCTTGGGTCGATACTTCGTCGAAGCTATCCAACAGTTGGACTACACGGTAATTATGGGTACAACCGTATTTTACGGTGCGTTCCTTGTGTTTATGGTCATTTTGGTAGACCTACTCTACGGCTGGATTGATCCGCGAGTGAGGATAAGCCCATGAGCGATACATCTTGGCAGCCTAGTCCCGGCGACTTCGCTATTGCGCCTCAACACCAGACCGCGGACGTTATTACCCGTCCGTCTATGTCCTACTGGCAAGACGCCTGGCGTCGCCTAAAGGAGAACAAACGGGCCCTGTTTTCTCTGTATCTCATTATTGGTTTAGTGATGTTTACCGTTGCTGGCCCTTACCTTTGGAACATTGACCCTTCTGCTCAAGACTTAGACCAAATCGGCATGGCGCCAGGGGCTGAGCGCAATGTAACCGTTGCCCCAGCGTATACACCTTGGTATGGGCCTGAGGATAGCCTGACCTACGCGCAGGACAATCGGCTAGGACTAACCTTAGTGGGTGTTGCAACCAGTCAGGCAGTCCGCCTTGCCTGGCAAGCGCCACAGAAAGGCCAGACCAACTACGGGTATAAAATCTATAGAACTTTGTTTGCCCTTAACGACGGCGACGCCTTTGGTTTGCCGTTAATGGAAACACAAAATGAATACTTCGAGGATAGACTAGACCTACAGCCCACAGACTATTACTACACGGTGGTAGCACTAGACCGCCATGGTCTGGAAACCGACCAGACCAGTACAATTCAACTCACCGTTATGCGGGTAATCACACTACTTGAGGCGGAAAAGCGCGGGTTAACAGAAGATGGTTTAGTGAAAGAAGGCGACCAGATTAAACTCGCCCTGCACCCCTTCGGCACTGACTATTTAGGCAGAGATATGTTGGCAAGGCTGATTTATGGTGGCCAAGTGTCACTATTTATTGGCATCTTCGCCCCGCTTCTTTATGTATTACTAGGCGTCATCTACGGCAGCATCGCAGGTTTTATGGGCGGCGCTGTAGATCAACTAATGATGCGCTTTGCTGACTTTGCCGTAGCACTGCCATTCTTGTTATTTATGATCTTGCTTAAAGTGATCTTTGGCATCGGCCCTGGAGAAAGCGGCGTCTTACCGATGTTGGTGGCAATGGTAATATTGCTTTGGCCCGCACCAGCCCGATTAGTGCGTGGTCAGATACTACAAATTCGCGAAGAAGGGTATGTCAGCGCATCAAAACTACTCGGCGCAAAAACTGACTATTTGGTCTTTCGGCATATGATCCCCAATACTATGGGGGTAATTTTGGTGACCATTACATTCCAAGTACCCAGCGCCATTTTCACAGAGGCTTTTCTATCTTTTATCGGCATGGGTGTGGCCCCGCCAACACCATCCTGGGGTTCAATGTGTAATGACGGCATCAAGTCCATGCTCACACGACCACATGAGTTATTTTTTCCTGCCCTCTTTATCAGTATTACTGTGCTAGCGTTCAATCTTCTTGGCGACGGTCTCAGAGATGCTTTAGACGCGCGTATGCGCAACAGAGAATAACGATGACTAAGCCCTTATTAAGAGTCCAAGATCTGCACGTGGAATTTGCCACCCATGGCGGTACAGTGCATGCAGTGCGCGGCGTGAGCTTTGATGTTAAGGCCGGTGAAACGCTGGCAATTGTCGGTGAATCTGGATGTGGTAAATCAGTTACGGTACAGAGTCTGATGGGCCTAATACCTATGCCACCAGGACAAATAACCAAGGGTTCAGCAGAACTCATGGGCCACGACATATTGTCTAGCAAGTTTATAGATGGTCAGGATATCCGCGGAAGTAAGGTCAGTATGATCTTCCAAGATCCTATGACGTCGCTTAATCCAACAATGAACATCGGCAGCCAAATAGCTGAAACTCTAGAAGTGCATCGCGGCTATAGCAGGCGCAAGGCATTCAATAGGGCCATAGAACTATTGGAACTGACAAAAATACCTGAAGCAGAGAAACGCGCTAAACAGTATCCGTTTGAGTTTTCCGGTGGCATGTTACAACGCGCTATGATTGCCATGGCAATTGCCTGCGAGCCTACAATGTTGATTGCTGACGAGCCTACTACAGCATTGGATGTAACTATTCAGGCGCAAATTTTGGACCTACTCAAAGATCTACAACAAGAAACCGATATGGCTATTGTACTGATCACCCATGATTTAGGCGTTGTAGCGAGAATGGCTGATGAAGTACTGGTCATGTACGCAGGCCAAGTAGTTGAAAAGGGTCCGGTGGATGATATTTTTTATCGCTCAGCCCACCCTTATACTCTGGGATTGCGCGGTGCCATGCCAAGTAATGACCCACAAAATAATCAACAGCTTACGGCGATAGACGGCTCTCCCCCAGATCTATTTAGCCCACCCAAAGGTTGTGGTTACCACCCACGATGCCCCAATGCCATGGTGCTTTGTAACCAGCGAGCGCCGGTCATTGAATCTCTGTCTGAACAACATTGGTCGCGCTGCTGGCTGCATCACGCTGACAGTGAACAAAGACCCCAAGGTCTGTATTTTCGGCCTTCGGCAGCACAGCCCAATAGAACGCCTGAGCAAAAAGGAACATCCCAATGAGTGCTTTGGTAGAAATTAACGACCTCACCAAATACTTCGATATTGGCCAAGATCAAATCGTACATGCTGTAGACGGTGTCAGCCTAAGTATCAACAGTAAGGAAGTGGTGGGACTAGTAGGCGAAAGTGGTTCTGGTAAATCTACGCTAGGTAAGGCGGTTTTAGGTCTGCATGATAAAACGTCAGGCAACGTTTCTTTCGCCGGGCAAGTGTTGCCGCAAAAGTACCGCAGCAAAGACTTTCAAAGTCGCGCGCAACAGATGCAAATGATCTTTCAGGACCCTTACTCTTCGCTAAATCCGAGAATGACAGTGGGAGAGATCATTGGCGAAGGTCTGAAGTTGAACAAGGACATAGATGCAGAAGAAATTTCCCAGCGGGTAGATCACTGGCTATCTTTAGTCGGCCTAAGCGCAGAACATAAATCTCGCTACCCCCATGAGTTTTCAGGTGGTCAAAGACAGCGGATTGGTATTGCACGCGCACTCATTCTAGAACCTGACTTTGTTGTCTGCGACGAACCTATTTCGGCCCTTGATGTATCCGTCCAAGCCCAAGTGGTTAACCTATTAGCTGAACTAAAGGAATCTATGGGTTTAACGCTACTGTTTATAGCCCATGATCTATCCATGGTCCGCTATATCAGTGACCGCATGGCGGTCATGTATTTAGGTGGCCTAGTGGAAGTAGGAGATGCCGATGACGTCTTCTTTGATCCCTTGCACCCTTACACCAAAACACTAATAGCCTCTAATCCAGAGGCCGACCCTGAAAGTGAGAGGCAGCGGGTTTCCACAACAATTCAAGGCGAAATTCCTTCACCTGTAAATATTCCTGCGGGGTGTCGTTTTGCTAATAGGTGTCCTGAAGCAATGTCTATATGCCATGGGACAACACCAACCCTAAAAAAACCATCCGCGGCCATGGTAGGCAATGAGAGCAAGGAAAATCGACGCGTAGCATGCCACCTATTCGATTAACTTTATTGCTACACCAGTTCGGAACGTGACTTTTCTAGATATAACTTTCCGCTAGATAAGATAACTAATTGCGCAAAAGCGGTCACGTAACGCAAATCTAGAAAGTATCAAAATATAGGTAAGAGAAAAGGAAAAGGAAAAAATAGAAAGACAGCAGGCACCATAAGCAACTTCAAAACAGTTACCTTCTAAAAATTCTCGCAGAATTGACCTGCAGACAACCTTGTCAGTACAGCTACTGTTTCAGCTGTTTCTAGAACAGCTGCCAGATCAGAGGTTTACCAGAGTGCTTTTGTCCTGATCGCTAGATCAGAACAAAATGCGATTCTTGCAATAACGAAATCGTTTTTAGAAACGACGTCCGCCACCACCGCCGCCGCCGCCACCTGGGCGTTGCTTGCTTTGTGCTTCGTTGACGCGAAGTGCACGACCTTTAAAATCAAGACCGTTTAATGCTTCGATCGCGGCTTCAGCGCCGTCTTCGATTTCCACGAATCCAAATCCTCTTGACCGTCCGGTTTCTCGGTCAGTAATAACCGAAGCGGACGCAACACTGCCATGCTCTGAGAACAGAGTTTGCAGATCTTCATCGGTGACCGCCCATGCGAGGTTACCTACATATAGTTTCTTCACAGCTTTCTTAGCTCCTTGTTTGATAAGCGCTGAAATTCACTCCTAAATGGAGCATATCGACCAATCAAACCTAGGACTTTCGAAGAAAAACGCCTGAGCAACACTACCCCAACAACATTTCTCTAATTCCAACCGAGCCATCTTGAAGCGTATTTTCATACGCAATTCGACATCTCTAAGGGACAATCGGGCGAGAACGATTAGCCTAGGGCATGCTTGACACAGTCACAAGCAATAATTACGCATTATTTCTTGACTATTTTGCGAACTTTTAAACAGCGCTAACCAGCCATTTATCTCGCATTCGCAAAATTGAAGTTTCTTCCGTGTATTTCTCTAAACTATCAATCGGCACCCAGGCTAAATCCAACGACTCTTCACTGACAACAAAGTCCATGTTTGCAGCACGCAGCTGATACCGCACGTCGAAATGATAATGGGCCGGATCACCCTTCGCTGCAGGTATTTCATGAATATCAATATCAAAAATCTCGTCACTGATCAGAGCAACCTTTAGACCCGACTCCTCCACAGCTTCACGGAAGGCAACACCAGCGGTATTTGCATCACCATCACTATGACCACCCAGCTGTAACCACATTTTGAGTTTACGGTGGTTGGTCAGTAACAGTTGCTCCCCAGAAGCATCTACCAACCAGGCGGAGCCAGTTATGTGCCCCGCCCAGCAATTGCGTTCAAAGCAATTGGGGAATTCAGCGAGCAAATCTCTAAAGCGTTGAACAGTCTGAGTTTCAGCCGGATAACGAAGATGGTAGCGCTCAATGGCCTCACTTAGATTGCGTCGATGCATAAGAGTCCTTATTCTCAATGAAGTGGAAAGCTTAACCCAACTGACACCAGTTATGGGCCACGCTCGCCGCAACTAAAGATTTTTTGGTTCACTAATAAGGAGAGGAATATGCTTGCAGTAGTTGCAAAGCTCAACGTTTTAGAAGGTAAAGAAGCAGAATTTGAAAAAGTTATGCTTGGGTTGGCGGAACAGGTAAATGCCAACGAGCCTGGCTGCCACCTCTATAAGCTGTGCAAAGATGCAGATGGCAACTATGTTGTTATGGAACTCTACGCCGACGCCGAGGCGGTAGCAGCACACGGTGCTTCAGAGCATTTCAAAGCAGCGGGCGCAGGCTTCAAGGGTTTAATGGGCGGAGCTCCCGAGATCACCCGAATGGAAGTAGTAGGCTAGCTTAGATTAGCCGAGACTAGGCTAGGTTAGGTTAGGTTAGACTAGGTTAGACTAGGCAAAAATAAGCTCGAATGACCCAGCAACTGCTGGGTCCAATAGCAGTTAGCTTGAACTAGTTATTGATCTCAAATAATTCAGCTAGCTGATCTGTCATTGCCCCACCCAATTGCTCAGCATCTGTAATAGTGACCGCGCGTTTGTAGTGGTGTGTCACATCATGACCAATACCAATGGCAACCAACTCAACGGGGGATTGATTTTCAATCATGCCGATAGCGTATTTGAGGTGTTGTTCAAGAAAATTGCTTGGGTTCACCAAGAGTGTGGAATTATCTACCGGCAAACCGTCGGAAATCACCATCATTACCTTACGCTGCTCGGGCCTAGTCACAAGGCGATTATGCGCCCAAATCAGCGCTTCGCCGTCGATATTCTCTTTTAGCAATTCCTCGCGCATCATCAGCCCAAGGTTGCGCCTTGTACGTGACCAATTATCATCAGCGCTCTTATAAACAATATGCCGCAGGTCATTCAGTCGGCCGGGATTGGCAGGTTTATTAGCGTTAATCCATGCTTCTCTAGATTCGCCACCGCGCCACGCCTTCGTAGTGAAGCCAAGAATTTCCACCCGTACCGAGCATCGCTCTAGCGTGCGCCCCATAATGTCAGCGCACATGGCGGCAATAGTAATAGAGCGCCCGCGCATAGAACCTGAGCTGTCGATTAACAGCGTCACTACCGTATCGCGAAACTTAGTTTCTTTCTCTTGCTTATACGCCAGTGGATTCATTGGATCGATAATGACTTGAGTCAACCGAGCAGCGTCTAATACGCCTTCTTCAAGATCAAATTCCCAAGTTCTATTTTGTTTCGCCATTAGTCGACGCTGCAGTCGATTAGCTAATTTCGAAGTAGCGTGTTGCAGAGCCACCAGCTGCTGATCAAGCAACTGGCGCAAGCGTGTCATTTCTTCGGCATCACACAGATCTTCGGCGCGAATGATTTCGTCGAATTTTTCTGAATAGGCGTTGTAATTGATATCAACTGGAATGCGCCCGGCGTCATCAGGCATGGGCACAGCTGCTTCATCTGGATCAGACTCCGCGGCTGATTCATCCATATCGGCATGTGCATCCATTTCTACCGTGGTTGCATCACCATCACTGCTTTCTTCACCCGCTGCGTCATCGTCAAGTACAACATCTTCAGGACTAAAATCTGAGTCTGCATCTTCAGACTCATCCATGGTGTCCATATCGTCTTGGTTGCTTTCGCCTTCATTAGGATCATCTAAATCCACAGGCAGGCCAAGATCGGAGATGATATTTCGACAAAGGTCGGCAAATCTCTCTTGGTCACCAATATGATCTCGCAGGGCTTCTATGTCATCCCCTGCGTTTTTAAGAACATGGTCACGCCAGAATTGCACAACGTGTTCGGCGCTAGGGGGTAAAGGCCTACCAGTAAGTTGTTCACGCACAAGCAAGCCCACGGCGACAGACAATGGCGCGTCAGTCTCCGCTGTAATCGCATCAAATGCGGCTTGTTTGCATTGCTGTTCAAGGTGCGCGTCTAAATTTTGACCTACACCCTCCATACGTAATGTTCCAATTGAGGCAATTCTTGCCGACTCAATCCATTCGAACATTTCTTGGGCTGGTCCACCTTCAGGGCTATAACGCGCATGCAAGCGGGAATTATGGTGGCGAAATCTAAGAGCGAACTCATCACCCACGCCACGCACCGCGTCAATTTCAGTACTACTGGCGCCCATAGCAGGCAATGGTAGCCGAAGCTTGTCGCCGTGGGCTGCTGGCGCGCCGGGACCAAAGGTAATCTCTAGTTCATCATCACCAGCTATTGCACGAACGGTTGCCGTAGTAGCCCGCTTGAATGGTTCAAGGGGGTTTTCTATCTCACTCATATTAGCCAACGTCTATATAAGGTCTAAGCAGACTTCAGCGTAATTCCTGCTGTTGCATCACCTAAATCCTCGCCTATACAGCGTTGGTAATACTCAGCAACAATAGAACGCTCAAGCTCATCACACTTATTCAAAAATGTGACTCTGAAGGCAAAGCCTATATCACCAAAGATCTCGGCGTTTTGCGCCCAAGTCAGAACAGTTCTTGGCGACATAACCGTAGACACGTCTCCATTCACAAAGCCCTTCCGCGTTAAATCTGCAACGCTCACCATATTGCTGATCAATCGTTTGCCTTCGGCTGTGGCGTCATATGCTGGTACTTTGCCAAGAACGATTTCGGCCTCAGCATCGTGATCTAGATAGTTCAGGGTAGATACAATGCTCCAACGGTCCATCTGGCCTTGGTTGATCTGCTGAGTACCATGGTAAAGGCCAGTAGTGTCACCCAAACCCACCGTATTGGTGGTGGCAAATAGTCTGAAGAAAGGGTGCGGGCTGATGACTTTATTTTGATCCAGCAGGGTTAACTTACCTTCGATTTCAAGGATACGCTGGATCACAAACATGACATCGGGTCTACCAGCATCATATTCATCAAAAACTAGCGCAACACTGTGCTGTAGCGCCCACGGCAAAATGCCTTCTCTAAATTCGGTAATTTGCTTGCCGTCTTTCAAGACAATGGCATCTTTACCAATCAAGTCGATACGACTGATATGGCTGTCCAAGTTCACACGAATACAAGGCCAATTGAGACGAGCTGCAACCTGCTCAATGTGGGTAGATTTACCCGTGCCGTGATAGCCCTGGACCATAACTCTACGGTTATGCGTGAATCCTGCTAAGATCGCGAGTGTTGTGTCGCGGTCAAAACGGTATTCTTCATCGATGGCTGGCACGTAGTCAGATCTTTCGCTGAAGCCGGGAACGGTCAAATCTTGATCAATCCCAAATACTTCCCTGACACTGTATTGTGTATCGGGCACTAGAGCAGGACTTAGCCCTGATTCTGATTGGTCTGTCACTGGTAAATCCTAAACTCAATTAAGCAAGCCTCTCATTGTAGAGAACCCATAGACAAAGAGCAGTAGAAAGATGGCACTAATTCAACTAGTAAGACACGGCAAAGCAGCAGCAGGTTTTGGCAGCCACAAAGATCCGGGGTTGGACGATCTAGGCAGGTCACAGTCCGCAGGGGTGGCAAAATTACTCGATCACCAGCACCGATCCGGGCCTCATGCTGAGGCAAATCTGCCTCAATTACTTTCCAGTCCACTGGCTAGAGCCCAAGAAACCGCCATACCACTGCAACAGCTATGGCAAGTTGAAGTGGCTATAGAGAACCGTGTGGCAGAGATTCCCTCCCCCACAGAAGATTTGGCGGCGCGCGCTCAGTGGTTACAAAATGCGATGTCTGGAAACTGGTCCGACTTAGATGAAAACTCTCAGCAATGGCGGCAGAACATAGTCGACTACTTGCTGTCATGTTCAGAAGATTGCATTATTTTTAGTCACTATGTGGCTATAAACGCGGCTGTAAGTTTCGCCCAAGGCGATGACAAGATGCGGGTCTTTGCACCAGACAATTGCTCGGTGACAAGCTTTGACAATAGTACCGGCGAACTGGTCATAGTGGACCTTGGTGTCACCGCTGATACTTTTGTGAACTGAATCCTAGGCTAACAAGCTAACCTAGCGCCCACGCAAACGACGCTGATAAACAGAGGGTGGCACCATGCCAGCGGTGCCAGCCATGACTAAAATCAGCTGCTCCAGACTCACCCAAGCATCACCAAAACGCTGGCCCTTGCCCTGCTGATCTATGACCGCGCATTCGGCTAACAAGGTGAGCGGAGATGCTACGCGCTGAGAGAACTGCTCAAGTATTCGCGCACGGGCGGGCGGCAAGCCACGACTTTGACCTAATCGTCTTAACTGACTGGTCAAAGCGCCAAGAATAGCAAACAGGCTTGCGCCTTCTTGCCGCAGCGACTGCAGAACCTTCCTCGCTCGCGCTGAGTCTCCAGCCATAGCAGCGTCGATCATATCGAAACTGGTAAAACGAGAGGTGTCCTCTATGGAAGCAATCAGGGTTTGTTGGGAAATGGGTTGGGGTAAATCCTGTAAAGCTAACTTCTCAATCTCTTGAGCGGCTGCCAGCAAATTGCCCTCAACCCGTTCGGCCAAATAGCTCAAACCATCGCGATCCATACTAAGACCGCGTTTGTTAAGGCGCGCCTCAAGCCACCTTGGCATATCCCGAGGGCTCATAGGCCAAATCAAAACTATGCCACCGGCTTGTTCTATTGCTTTAAACCAAGCTGAAGAACGTTGTCGCGGCTGCAGGCGCTGAGTGCGTAGGAGTAATAAAGTATCGGCATTGCTCGTTTCACCGTCGCACCAACTGCGTAGCACCTCGGAGGCTTCTTTGTCGAACTTACCGGAGCCAATACGCAGATCTAAAATTTTTCGTTCTGCAAACAAAGACATACTGGCGGCATCATTAGTAATGTCGTACCAATGAAAACCAGGTTCAACATGATGAATAGATCGCTCGGTAAAACCTTGGGTTCGCGCTGCAGCAATGATCTCATCACAAGCCTCGCCCACTAACAAGGTGTCGTCGCCACTCACAAGATAAATTGGCTGCAAACCGCGGGACAATGAAGATGCTAATTGTTCTGGTTTGATTTGCACCGCGCTAAATCTCCGCAGTATTGGCGCCAGCCTTTCCGGACATGACAACACTTAGCCCTCTGACTAACTGACCTGCTAAGTTACGCAATAATTCCGTCTCAAGTAGCTTCTGTTCGCTATGGCTTGCCAAAAGGTTATTACGATCAATGCGGAAAACGCGCTCAATCTGCAAACGTTGATCTGGGACAACATCGTTGCCAGCAACGTCGGCGACTCGGTATTCCAAGGTAAACACAATACTCTTCTCGCTAACTCTAATCTGCGCGTTCAAAGCGCCTTCAATTTCCTCGCGGCGCAAACTGGTAATTTCTATTTGCACATCACCAGCGCGTGATTCACTAGCCCCTGCTTGACTAAGCGATTGTTTGAGCAATTGCAAAAACTCAACTGAAACTGGGTCTGCACTGCTACCGACCACATTGCCCGAGATTCCGTAGTCTAAATCAAGCTCCCCAAGGTCCGCGCCGCGAAGCTGAAAACCGCATCCATGTATTGTCATCAACAGCACCAATACACTCGTTAGCGAAATCACCTTGGATATAGTACGCATGTTATCCCACCACGATATTAACGAGTTTATTAGGTACAACAATTTCTTTGCGTACTGTTTTACCTTGCAAATACCGGACTACATTTTCTTCGGCTTTAGCCACCTTCAAAATCTCTTCCTTGGTCGCGCTAGCGGCTACTTCAATTTTGCCCCGAACCTTACCATTAACCTGAACAACTAAAGATAAGTGCTCTTGCACTAAAGCGCTTTCATCCACCTGCCGCCACGGTGCATCGACCAATGAATCCTGCTGACCTAACGTCTGCCAAAGGCTGTGGGCAATGTGTGGCGCAATAGGCGAAATGATTTGAACCGCAGTCAGCCAAGCTTCTTGAACAGCAGCTCGATCACCGGCAGATTTGGCTTCAAACTTATAAAGGTTGTTAGCCAATTCCATCACCGCAGAAACTACCGTATTAAACTGCATGCGCCGGCCATAATCGTCATCGGCCTTGAGCAGCGTTTCATGAGTTTTACGGCGTATTGCTTTGCCTTCATCGCTCAGGTCTTGGAACGCAAGCTCTGGTATTGGTCCAGCTTCGACATGCTCGTGTACAGCCGCCCAAATACGTTTCAGGAAGCGCATTGCACCCTCTAGGCCGGCCTCGCTCCATTCAAAAGACTGCTCAGGCGGTGCTGCAAACATCATGGCGGTACGTACCGCATCAGCACCATACTTCTCCAACAACTTTTGCGGGTCGCCAGCATCACCTGCAGATTTCGACATTTTTTTGCCGTCCTGCAGAACCATGCCTAGCATCATCAGTTTTTTGAAAGGCTCGTTGTCTTTGACTAAACCTTCGTCGCGCATCAGCTTGAAATAAAAGCGTGCGTACAGTAGGTGTAATATCGCGTGTTCAATACCGCCTACATAGTGATCTACTGGAGCCCAATAATTGGCTCGTTCATCAAGCATTGAAGTATGCGCGTCGGGTGAGGCAAAGCGTGCGTAGTACCAGGAAGATTCCATAAAGGTATCGAACGTATCTGTCTCGCGCTGAGCATCCTTTCCACAACTAGGACACGCCACATTAAGAAAATCAGGCATATTTTCTAATGGCGATCCGACACCACTAAAGCTGACCTTTGTAGGCAACACCACGGGCAGATCTGCTTCAGGCACAGGTATCACACCACAATCAGAACAATGGATCATGGGAATAGGACAACCCCAATAACGCTGCCTAGAAACACCCCAGTCTCGCAAGCGGTAATTGGTAATAGAGCGACCAGCATCTTTAGCGACTAATGCTTCAACAATAGCGTCAAATGCTTGCTCAAATTCCAGGCCGTCGAATTGACTTGAATTAACTAAGCGTCCTTTGTCAGTAAATGCAGCCAGGTCTAACTGGCACTCTTCACTACCCACAGGCTCAACTACTTGGGCAATATCAATGCCGTATTTATGCGCAAACTCATAGTCGCGCTGATCATGGGCAGGCACCGACATTACAGCGCCGGAGCCATATTCCATAAGTACAAAGTTGGCTATCCACACGGGCAAAAGTTCGTCAGTTAATGGATGCTTAACGGTCAAACCAGTAGCAATACCAACCTTCTCCATAACGGCTAGATCTGCCTCCGCCGTGGTATTTACTTTGTGCGTCTGAATAAATTCAGCCACTTCCGGGTTGGCCTGAGCCGCCATTGTCGCAAGGGGGTGTTCTGGCGCTACAGCAACATAGGTCGCCCCCATTAAAGTATCTGGACGGGTGGTGAACACTGTGAGTTTTTGGCTTTCATCATGAGTGACCGTGAAATCCACCTCAGCACCCTGAGAACGACCAATCCAATTGCGCTGCATGTTCTTTACAGAATCGGGCCACCCAGGCATGTCATCTAACTCATCCAAAAGTTCTTGGGCGTAGTCAGTGATCTTCAAAAACCATTGCGACATTTCGCGGCGCTCAACTACCGCACCAGAGCGCCAACCCTTGCCATCTACCACTTGCTCATTGGCTAGCACTGTCTGGTCAACCGGATCCCAGTTGACCATGGCGTTTTTACGGTAAACCATGCCTTTTTCATAAAGCCGGACAAATAGCCATTGCTCCCAGTGATAATATTCAGGGTCGCAGGTGGCAACTTCTCTGGACCAGTCCATACCAAAGCCAAGGCGCTGCATTTGGGTGCGCATGTAGGCAATATTGTCCTTGGTCCAATCAGCTGGTGGAATATCGTGCTTTATCGCTGCATTTTCTGCGGGCAAACCAAAAGCATCCCAACCCATTGGATGCATTACGTTGAAGCCCTTTAAACGTCGGTAACGATTAATTACATCACCTAGGGTATAGCAGCGCACATGTCCCATATGTAGCCGCCCACTGGGGTACGGGAACATGGCTAAACAATAAAATTTTTCTCCTGGGCGCTGCTCGTCACCGACAAAGGACTGATTTTCATCCCAATATTCCTGTGCTTGAGATTCAACTTGCCGGGGTTCGTAAACTGGGTTCATGCTTTTCGTCTTGGATTGCTAATAAAACAGGCGCAAGGATAACACTTACCTGAGAGATCTTCGCAGTTTGCAAAGCATTTTTGTGTCTTACACAAGAGTAGTCGCAGGACTCATTAGCGCACCCCAACTGTGGTGAACAAGCGACAAAGTATTCAGAGAACTAGCGCTATTTAGGTATAGGTCTGTAGGTGCGCATTGCGGTTAACGCTAAAACGACAAATACCAGAAGCAAAACTGGCCAATCACCCAGCTGGCTATAAGGTGTGCGTCCCTGCATTACAACAAACTCACCGCGTAAGACTTCAGCCATAAACTGCGGCAGCTGGCTTACCACTCGTCCTTGGGAATTAACTACTCCAGTGATGCCATTATTGGTGCCGCGCAAAAGCCAACGGCCATTCTCCAAAGCACGCATTCGTGCAATCTGCATATGTTGGTGCGGACCGATAGAACCACCGAACCATGTGTCGTTTGAAATAGTCACAATGACGCCTGCATCTTCAGACCGTGCTCGGATTGAATTGCCATAGGCGATCTCGTAGCAAATGCCGATAGCAACCTGTACATCATCATTGGATATTGGGCCGGTAAAAGCTGCCGTGGAGGTTTTAGTTTGTACCGGCAGACTAAGGGTAATGTTGTTTTGCCGCCACTCGCCTTGCGTTAACCCAGACATGGGTAAATCAAAAAATTCGATTAAACCCCGCAACCAATCTTCTAGAGGAACAAACTCACCAAACGGCACTAAGTGGTGTTTAGCAAACCCACCACTGGCCAAACCATAACCCTTAGCCGTATTGTAAATATTATAGCTGCGCCCCGTTTTCTGCTGGGGCAATCGCTCGAGGGTTGGAATACCGGTAATTACATTTGTTTGGGTAGATTGGCCTTGGTCATGTAAAAAATCCACCGCTTGTTGGGCCGAGGCGCCATAAAGTGTGACCGCAAATTCAGGCCAGACGATAAGGTCTGCATCCCAATGCTGGGCACTCAGCTGAATGTGTTTTGCCACATTCGCGGCCTGCTCATCTTCATCCCACTTAATGCTTTGGTCTAAGTTACCTTGCACAAGTGCCACCGAATAAGTGCCTTGGGGCTGAACCCAAGAGACATTGCCAAGCAGCCCACCTAGAATCCATGGCAGAAGGCAAATCAGTATTGCAGGTAGCTGCAACTTCCCTCGCTTCCCCTCCAAATAAAGCGTAACCGCCAACCCAAAACCCACCACACTAACTAAGCCAATAGTAGATGTACCTAGAACGCCAACTACAGGAGCGAAGCTTGCCAAGGAGCTATCGATCGCAGCATATCCGAGAAATAACCAAGGAAATCCAGTGAAAAGCCAGGTCAACGCCCACTCCATGAGCAGCCAAAGCGCGATAAAAACTAATGCATTGGCGTAGTGATGACTGCTATGAAAACGGCGATAGCCAAGACCAATAGGCAGGCAAAACAGGGCCATTACCGCAACAAAGAGCAGTACCAAAAACCCTGCTAGTAAGGGTCCGGCATTGCCATATTGGTTAATACTGACGTAGACCCAGGAAATACCAACCAAGTACTTACCAACACCGAATGCCAATGCCGTCCAGGGAGCAAGCCCAGGGTTTCTCGCTAAGAGTAAAAACAGACCTAAAGATGAGAGTAACGTCAGGCTAAAATAGTCGAATGGCGCGAAGCCAAGAGGATAAATTGCGCCAACAATCAGCGCAAAAAAAAGCGCCGATTTAGTGGTCACGCAAGCTCGCTATGTTCGATCGGGTTTGGAGTATCTACACGCAATAGCCGCAAGCGCCTTGAATCGGCATTCAGCACTTCAAAGCGCAGACCTGCCACTTCTATGGACTCACCTAGCTCTGGCAAGTGCCCAAAGGCCTGCAACACAATACCGCCGATGGTGTCGAATTCATCATCGCTGAGGGTAAGTGCAAAATACTCGTTGAAATCTTCTATTGTCGTATTGGCTTTGACATGAAAAGACGAAGGCTCAAGTTGCTTGACGAAACTATCGTCATCAACATCATGTTCATCTTCAATTTCGCCAACAATTTGTTCTAAGACATCTTCGATGGTAACAGCGCCAGAAATTTGCCCGTACTCATCTACAACCAAAGCCATATGATTGCGGTTAGCGCGAAATTCCTGAAGGAGTACGTTGAGGCGTTTACTCTCAGGGATAACCGCTGCCGGACGAATAAAGTCCTTAATATCGAAACGCTGGCCCTCTTCCTCTAAGGCCAGTGAAAGCAGGTCCTTAGCATGTAATATGCCTTTAATATCATCAACATCGTCTCCCACCACCGGAAAGCGCGAGTGCCGAGATTCGATAACCAAGGGTAGCAACTCAGCTGGCTGCTGGTCTTCGTGCACCACAATCAATGCAGAACGCGGAATCATAATATCCCGAGCATGCATATCCGCCACATGCAAAGCACCAACGATGATATTCAGAGCATCAACGTCGATCAGCTGTCTTTGAGCAGCGTCCTGGAGAACTTCAAGAAGACCAGCAACGTCGTCAGGAGCTTCGGAAAATAGGTCCGATAGCCATCCACGTACGCCACGGCGAGGGGGCTTTTTTTCAACTGAGTCGTCAGGGTACTCAGATATATCACTCATAAAGTATGTTTTACCAACATTAGGCCTTCCTATATAAGTAAGGCTTAGAACAATTGCAAGAGCCGATTACGAAGATTGTCGTTTTGGCTTTCAGGTGTACGGGTTGTCTATACCCAGATCAGCAAGTATGGCGACTTCCAGAGCCTCCATAATCTGCGCCTTGGCATCAATTTCATGGTCGTGACCGAGCAAGTGCAGTACTCCATGAACCAGCAAGTGAGCAAGATGATGCAGTGGTTGTTTGCCTTGATCAGCGGCCTCTTCAAGCAAGACCGGCCAACATACTGCTAGGTCGCCCAAAGGCAAATCGGCGACAGCAAATTGGTCCGCAAAAGCGCCCTCTATTTGGTCGTTTAAGTGAACTGGGAAACTCAAAACATTAGTGGGCTTATCTTTACCGCGATAGGTGTGATTAAGGTTTTGAGATTCAGCCGAATCGCATAAACGAATGCATAACGGCTGATCTAACCGAGGCTCATCAATGTGACTGTGTATCAAGCGCAACCATGTATCGATCATGGCTTGCATAGCTCGAGTTACATCTGCGCCAGCGGCACGTTCAAGAAGAGCCGTAAAATCTTGATCAATATGGCTTTGTAAGTCGTCTGCAATTTGCAGCTCAATATTCATGATGCAACTGTGCCGTACCTTTTTCTGCTCTGAGGTGATGCTTGATGGTTATGCTTGGTGGCATCCCGGCCCCAGTTCATATTTGACTGAAGTACAAAATACCTGTGTAACTAATGCTAGCTAGCGCCGCTGATCCCTAGATTCACCGTCAGCAGAGCGCGGAGAATTTTGGAACAGCTCGTATGCATCAACAATTTTTTGCACTAATGGATGACGTACGACATCTTTGGATTCGAATTGAGTGAACTTGATACCCTCAATATTACGGAGTACGTCACGCACATGAATCAGGCCAGAGCTTTCGCCCCGTGGTAAATCTATCTGGGTAATATCGCCTGTGACAACTGCCGTAGAACCAAAGCCAATACGGGTAAGAAACATCTTCATTTGCGCAACGGTAGTATTTTGCGATTCATCTAGAATAATAAACGCATTATTCAGCGTGCGGCCACGCATATAGGCCAGTGGCGCAACCTCGATAATATTACGTTCAATGTACTTGTTGACTCGCTCCACGCCGAGCATTTCGTAAAGCGCGTCGTAGAGTGGGCGTAAATAGGGATCAATTTTTTGCGCTAAATCTCCAGGCAAGAAACCTAATTTTTCACCCGCTTCAACGGCAGGTCTAACTAACAGTATCCGCGCCACCTGCTGGGACTCCAACGCTTCCACAGCCAACGCAACAGCCAGGTATGTCTTACCCGTACCCGCCGGCCCAATACCAAAATTTATATCGTGACGACGCACAGCGTTACAGTACTTGAGCTGATTACCACCACGAGGCTTGATCGATTTCTTTGGCGTGCGGATAACCAGCTGATCAAAATTCTCTGCAGCACTTTTTTCACCCCTCCCATTCGCATCCGCTTGTTGCGCATCTACATCCATTACAACGGTAGGTCCCTGAGGTTTCTCTTGTTCAGCCATAAGAGCATCCAATCCTGCCTCTTGAAGAAAGAGGTGTACAAAATCTGGTTCTATTGATTCTCGATCTGCAGTTTCTCGATATAACTGATGCAGTAGTGCTTCTGCCACTTGCACTCGCGCCTGCGGTCCGCTGAGTTGAAACTCATTGCCACGGGTACGAATATGCACGCCGAGCCGACGCTCGAGGTGTTTTAGGTTTTGATCCACAGGACCAATGAGACTGGCAAGACGCCGAGCATTACTAGGTTCTAAGGCGATTAGGCGGGTAAAGGGCACCACACGAGCTTCAGTGCCTTGGTTATCTGTGTTTTCTTCCAAATCTCACCAAATGTAAATAAAGCAGTAAATGAAGGTTAGCAGTATTTGCGACCCAAAGTACGGGCATATTTTTTACTGCAAACTTAGCCAATTATTCGACCAATTCACCACGCAGTGAATTGGGGAACGCTTGGGTGATGGTAACGGTGGTAAATTCTCCAATCAGACTCGAAGGCCCAATAAAATTCACCACGCGATTATTTTCTGTACGCGCCGCAAGCGCACCTTGGTCTGCACCCTTCTTTGCGGGACCGGTCACCAATACTTCCTGCGCACTGCCCACCATGGCATGAGAAATTGCTTCCGCTTGTTCTCGCAAACGGTTTTGTAGCACTTTCAAACGCTGCTTTTTCACATCCTCAGAAGTGTCATCTTGCAAGGCTGCGGCTGGAGTACCAGGACGGGCACTGTAGATAAAACTAAAGGAAAAATCGAAACCAATTTCTTCAATTAGATTCATGGTATCTGCGAAATCTTCATCACTCTCGCCGGGAAAACCAATAATGAAATCCGATGACAAACTAATATCTGGTCGCACCTCACGCAGGCGTGCAATACGTTCGTGGTAGTCGGCAGCAGTGTGGCCACGCTTCATCGCGGCCAAAATACTGTCGGACCCTGACTGCACAGGCAAGTGCAGATGATCGACCAAAGCCGGAATATCCTTATAGGCTTGAATTAAGTTGTCGGAAAAATCCATTGGATGCGATGTGGTAAACCGAATTCGCTCCACACCAGGAACAGCGGCGACATAATAAATCAGCTCGGCAAGGTCAGCGGTATCGCCGTCGATCTCGCCTAAATAGGAATTCACATTTTGTCCTAGCAAGTGAATTTCCTTCACACCTTGCTTGGTCAAACTCTCAACTTCCTGCAGCACCGAGGACACCGAACGGCTGACTTCTTCGCCACGGGTATAGGGCACTACGCAAAAACTACAGTACTTACTACAGCCTTCCATGATAGAAAGAAAAGCTGCGGGGCCGTCGACACTGGGCTCTGGTAGACGGTCGAATTTTTCCACCTCGGGAAAAGTAATGTCCACAACCGGCAGCAATTGTTCCTTCTTTGAGGTCAGCATATCTGGCAGGCGATGAATGGTTTGCGGGCCAAATACCATATCTACCACCGGCGCGCGCTTCATAATGGCATCGCCTTCTTGACTCGCTACACAGCCGCCAACACCAATGACTAGATCAGGATTGGCATTTTTTAGTTTCTGCCAACGACCCAATTGATGAAAAACCTTTTCTTGGGCCTTCTCGCGAATGGAGCAAGTGTTCAGCAGCAATACATCCGCTTCTTCTTCCGTGGCCGCTATCTCATATCCCTGCTGATCACGCAGCACATCATACATCCGCGCCGAGTCATACTCGTTCATTTGGCAACCGTGGGTTTTAACGAAAAGCTTCTTGGCCATAGTGACTTTGATGTAAAAAAGGAGGGTTATTATACGCCATCCTGTCCAGTAACCTAATGACAGACAGGAAAAAATTGCGCGTTCTTTGCAACCACGGAAAAGTTTATTTACAACTGCACTGGCAATGCGAGACCGGCCTGAGCAAACAATGAATGACCCCTTGAAAACAAAGCCGTTATCCCCAACTATCCCTGCATAACGTGTTCCTCAAAAATCGCCCTATATCTTAATGATGCAAAGCAATAGAAGGTAAATAATGGCTGGTAAAGATAAGCAAGAAAGTATCTTCAAAATATTGTTCCAAAACCAGGGACAAGTTTATGAGGTATACGCACGCAACATCTATCAAAGCGACCTGTATGGTTTTGTTGAGGTGGAGGACTATTCGTTCGGCAACCGCTCTTCCCTTTTAATTGATCCTAGTGAAGATAAATTACGCAGCGAGTTCGAAGGCGTGCAAAGATCCTTCATTCCAATGCATGCCATTGTGCGAATAGACGAAGTAGAAAAAGAAGGCGTTGCGAAAATTACCGACACAAAAGGTGGCACGGTGACTCCATTCCCTATGCCATTGCCTTCCGATAGTTAGCCCTCAGATCGATCAAAGCTCCGCTAAATCTCCGACAACAAAGGAAAGGAGCTTAAAACACTGGGGGTACCAACAGGTTCTAGGCGTTCTAACAGGCTAGGGCTTAAGTCAGCCAATGTTGCAGCTCCGGCTAAAGCCATGGTGATACGAATTTCCTGCTCTAATATGGTCAGCCCACGTACTAATGCATCTTTGCCCCCTGCGGCCATACACAGACCCTCAAAACGACCCATGCCTACAATATCCGCTCCAAGACACAGTCCTTTAACAACATCGGCCCCGCGCATAAACCCACCATCTACGATGACCGGCACTCGCCCGGCAACGGCTTCAACAACTTCAGGTAAAGAATCGATACACGCCCGCGAGTGGTCCAACTGACGACCACCATGATTAGATACGTAGACCACGTCTACTCCGGCTTCAATACACAGTTTGGCATCCTCTGCGACCACTACTCCTTTCACCACAAGGGGAATATCGAACTTCTCCTTAATGTGTGCCACCGTGTCCCAAGACATACTGGCTTGATAATTAAAGTCGCCGGTGGGACTGGCTGAACGACCAGACATGGGCGTGTATTGCTTTAAGATGTCGCGTTCGCGTCGAGAATACACTTGCGTGTCTGCGGTTAAGCAAAAGCCTGTATAGCCTGCAGCAATGGCGCGCTGAATTTGCTCGTCCATCCAGCCTTCATCACCGGTAAGATAAAGCTGATAAATACGCTTACCTGGCACTTCTCGAGCCACAGTTTCAAAGTCAGGTGCGCAAGCAGAACTCAAAATTTGCAGAATGCCGAATTCTTCGGCGGCCTGAGCGACTGCGGTGCCGCCGCCAGGAAAGAAAGCCTGAACCGAACCAATAGGCGGCAAAATAACTGGTATACGCATAGCGCTGCCCAGCAGCTCAGTGGAGATTTGCACATCGCTAACATCGTTCAAAATTCGCGGACGAAACGCCCAAGATTCCACCGCACCACGATTACGCCTAAGGCTGGTCTCGGTATCTGCCGCGCCGACCAAATAATCCCAATCGCCTTGACTCAAATTTTCTCGTGCTAGCTTTACCGCTTCGGTCAAACTGCGAAATTTAGACATTCCTCTCTCCTACAAATCTAATGTGCGTATTCTCTACACGACAGGTTAAACTACCCACTTTGTAAGCACCAAGGAACTTCCATGACGGGTATTGTCATCATCGGCGCAGGACACGCAGCCGGCCAAGCCGCAGCAAGTCTTCGCCAAGCCAAATTTGAGGGCTCCATTACCATTATCGGTGATGAGGCTCATGTGCCTTATCAAAGGCCACCTCTTTCAAAGCAATATCTAGCGGGGACCCAAGTAGCAGACAAAGTTTACCTACGGGCAGAAAAATTCTATGCCGACAAAGATATACAGCTCATGCTGGATACTCGGGCAACCCAAATTGATCCCGGCACTAAGACTATTAACTTAGACAACGGCGAAACCATTGCTTACGAAAAGTTACTCATAAGCACCGGCTCGCGCCCGCGCAAGCTGAGCATTGAGGGCAGCGACTTATCTGGTATTCATTACCTGCGCACCATGGATGACGTAGATGGCATACGTGCAGACGTTAAGCCCGGTGCCAACCTAGTCATTGTAGGTGGCGGCTATATTGGTTTGGAAGTAGCTGCCGTTGGCATAGAGTTGGGCATGAATGTCCACGTTTTAGAAATGGAGGAGCGTATCTTACAGCGCGTCACCACGCCTGAAATGTCAGCCTACTACCATAAACTCCACAGTGATCGCGGCGTTCACATACACACGCAAACTGGCGTAACTGGCTTCTCAGGCAATGGCAAAGTGGAAAATGTACTCTGCGGCGATGAAAGTTTTGCAGCTGACATTGTAATTGTAGGCATTGGTATTATCCCAAATATTGAGATCGCCGAAGAAGCCGGCATTTTTTGCGACAACGGCATTGTAGTAGACGATCACTGTTGTACATCGGACCCCGACATCTATGCCGCTGGCGACTGTACAAATCACCCAAACCCGCTGATGAATAAGCGCCTGCGTTTAGAATCAGTACCTAATGCAATGGATCAAGCACGGGTAAGCACAGCGAATATGTTAGGCGACGACAAAGTCTATGCGGCTATTCCTTGGTTTTGGTCAGATCAGTACGAACTGAAACTACAGATGGTGGGATTCTCAGCAGACGGCGACAGCCAAGTACTACGCGGTGATATGGAAAATCACCAGTTCGCAATATTCTATCTAAAAGACGGCAAAGTCGTTGCCGCAGACGCGGTCAACAGCCCGAAAGAGTTTATGCTGTGCAAGCAATTGGTAGGCAAGCCCGCCGACCCAGCCCAGCTAGCTGATCCAGAAACTGATCTTAAGTCGTTGCTATCCTAGTAGCGTGGACAGGACAGTGGTAGTAAAGGGGTTGCCAGCCCCTTTTTTATGACACTAAAGACCCAGCACCTGCTTAGCAATAATGTTGTGCTGAATTTCAGACGATCCACCGGCAATGGTGTAGCCGCGATGGTGGTAACGACCTGATGCGACAAATTCAGCCCATTCGGGTGCAATAGGTTCACCTTCTACGTGGCTGGAATCTTTTGCTAACGCTAAGTAATCTACCATCCGAAACAGCAGTTCATCCTGAGCTTGGACCAATTCACTGCCCTTTAGTTTTAGCATACTCGGCTCTGCGCCGATTTCGATGCCGGCATCAGCTTCAGTAAGTATGCGCAGGCTGGTTACCTCCAATGCCTGAAGACGAATATCTAATGCACTAATTTCGTCGCGTGTATCTTCCGGTAGGTCTATGCCGCGCTCGACTTGAGCCGCCATTACGTCGCGCACATTACCGAGAATGCGTTTATTTTCAGCCACTCTAGACACCATTATTCGCTCATCACCGAGCAAACTTTTTGCCACAGTCCAGCCACGATCTTCATCGCCCAGACGCTGGCTTATAGGTACCCGCACGCTATCAAAAAACACCTGATTCCACAGGCGTTTGCCATTGAATGCATAAAGGGGCTCAACGCTAACGCCTTGAGATGCGAGATCAAAGAGTACAAAGCTAATACCCTTTTGTTGCTGTACTTCATGATTAGTGCGCACTAAACAAAAAATCCAGTCGGCCATCTCAGCCCCGGAGGTCCATATTTTGGATCCGGTAACCAAATAGTCATCGCCGTCTTTATCAGCGCGAGTACGCACACTGGCCAAATCAGAACCGGCCTGTGGCTCCGAGTAGCCTTGGCAGAACCATAAATCAGCATTACGGATCTTTGGTAACCAGTCGGCTTTTTGTTCAGCATTACCGTACTTGATGATGGCAGGGCCCACCATATTAAAGCCAAAACCCGATAGTGGTGGCGCATGATGTGCTCGACAAGCCACATCAAAAATATGCCGCTGCACCAAGTTCCAACCTGTACCACCATGTTCTTCCGGCCAATGGGGTGCCGCCCAACCTCGGCTGTTCAGCACCTTGGTCCAGTCACCCAACTCTTGCTTGGACACACCGGCCCCAAAGCGTACTTTATCTGCTACCGCCTTGGGCAAGTTCTCACGTAAGAATTCTTCGACTTCTGCCTTGAATGCTAATTGCTCGTGCGTTAAATCAAAACGCATACTCTCTCTCCCAATTTTCTCTGCAAGGAATACTACCCTTAATCGGCACTAAATCTATCACCGGCGATCCAAGCCAACCTACCGATAACTACCTTCACATAACTCAGACACACAAAATGTCACTTTGATACTCCGAAAGCGAAATCCTCCAACCAGTGTTAATCTTGAGCTATGCAAAACACCACAATAGAAATCAGTAAAGAATATTTACACTTTGCCGCAGCGCACTTCACCTTATTCAGCGCCACGGAGCGGGAGAATCTACACGGGCACAATTTTCAAGTGACCCTAGATGCCGACGCGCCTATGCACGACGATGGTTTGACCTTCGACTACAACATCCTGAAAAAAGCTGTGAAACAACTGTGCGATGATTTGGATGAGCAAGTACTTATGCCAACGCGCTCTCCTTATTTGCAAATAGAGGAACAAGACGACTACACCTTTATTATCTTTAATGGCGAGCGCATTCCATTCCTGCAAAGAGACTTAACACTGCTACCAATTCGCAATATTACTGTAGAAGAGTTAGCCCAGTACCTTCTCGAAAAATTACTGGAGCGGGAAGATATTCAGGCCTTAGCAATAGACCACATGCTATTACGCTGCGCCTCGGGAGAAGGCCAATGGGCCAGCGCCAAGTGGAGTGCCGATAAGTAGCAAGCATTTAACGCTCCTACTACGTACGAGCAAGTTTAGATTTAACCCATGGAAACCCTATGAAAAATTTAGTCATTACAGGCGCAAGCTCCGGCATCGGTCAGGCCACAGCAGCTGCGTTTAACGCGGCGGGGTATAATGTTATCAATTTGTCTCGCAGGCCTTGCCCAGAATCTGGTGTCACCAGCATTGCTTGCGACCTTTCACAGCCAAACTTCAGCCAAGACATCGCCGCTCAGCTCAAAGAGTTACTAGGTGAGCGCGGAGAAACAGTACTAATTCACAATGCGGCGCTACTGGCCAACGACAGTGTTAGTGCAACAGACTCGGAAGATTTTCGACGAATTTTAGAAATCAACTTAGTAGCGCCCAATAGTCTTAATCAACTATTGATCCCGCTCATGGCACCTGGTTCTAGCATTCTCTATGTAGGCTCCACCTTAGGGGAAAAAGCAGTACCCAACAGTTTCAGCTATGTGACCAGCAAACACGCAAGCATAGGTATGATGCGCTCCACCTGCCAAGATCTAGCCGGCACAGGTATCCATACTGCGTGCATCAACCCTGGATTCACTGATACAGAAATGCTGCGCGAGCATGTACCCGCAGATGTGATGCCACAAATCGCAGCAATGAGTGCTTTTGAGCGACTGATTCAACCTGAAGAAATTGCCCAAACTTTGTTGTTTGCCGCACAAAGCCCAGTAATCAACGGCGCAACAATCAATGCCAATTTGGGTCAAGTTGAACGGTAATAGAAACCGATGAGCATTGTGTTAAATCCTTTGGGCAGTCTAAGTGTCGGTAGCTTCCTCATCTGGCTGTAGACCAAGATAAGGGCGCAAATAGGCTACTGCCAAATATAATGGTCCTGTATCCAGTGCGGCGACCATCAACTTAAAGACATAACCTGACGCTATGTAAACCATCAGCTGGGGCCACAATGGCAGGCTTGCATCAATCGGTAGGGCTTTAGCATAGAAGTGGGTGACTAATATTACTGCAGTTGTATCAACTATTTGGCTGACCATTGTAGAGGCATTATTTCTTAACCAAAGATGCTTACCGTTGGTTATACGCTTCCAAAAGTGAAACAGTTTCACATCACAAAACTGCGCCGCCAAATAGGCAAGCATAGACGCTGCGACAGCGCCAAATGCTAGTTGACGCACTTCAAAAAAGACCGGCTCCCGCCCCGCCTCGTCCACCAGCACCTGACCGGTGACTGGATCCATACCACTGCCTGGCAAAATACCACCAAGCCAAAGCAAAAAGACCACCCAAACATTCAGCAGCAATCCCACCCAGACCATATCTTGGGCTTTCTTTTCACCGTATAGCTCACTAATTAGATCAGTACATAAAAAAGTTATTGGGTACGGCAATACGCCCACCGCAACAAACATGGGAATTTCCAAACCAAAGACATTAAAGGACAAATCCAAAAAGCGGCTGATACCCAAAACGTTGAGCAACGCCAACGAACCTAGAAAGACACCGGACAGAATTAGAAAAACACGCTGCCTGCGTCTTTGAAAATCTATTGGTGCATTGGAGATATCAGTCATTGCCTAGCCTAGTTTTATAATTTGCTCTTTGACTCTTCTACCAACCTAGCGAGGGTTAACTAACCACTCTTGATTTACGCAGTTGTCTAGGCGTCCGCCACTCAAGTACTTCACAATCAGTTCGCCGCCCTTATAACGCATGTCATAAACGCTCTCTGGTGTGAAGAACGCAGAGTGTGGTGTGATCAACAATCGGTGATCAATCCACTCTTCGTCAGCTGCCCAGGCTTTAATAAGCGGGTGATCTGGGTTTGCTGGCTCCTCGGGTAGCACATCCAATCCGCAAGCCTGAATCTTATCTGTCTTCATAGCTTCATAAAGACCGTCTAGGTCAATGATGGGTCCACGCGCTGTATTGATTAGAATCAAACCGGGCTTAGAGTGAGATAACACATCTAGGTTGATCAGCTTTTCGGTACTTGCAGAGAGGGGTGCATGGAGGCTGACAACATCGGACTGCGAGAACAACTCTTCCAGCGTGTGCACGCGACGTATACCAATAGACAACTCCGCACCGTTTTCTCGATTGGGGTCATACATAACAACGTCCATACCAAATGCTTTAGCACGGAGCGCAGCAGCGGTACCAATTCGCCCTAAACCCACCACACCAAATACACAGGCTGATAGCCGCTTACCAAAGGGGTTCAACGCGGGACGCCAAAGTCCTTTAGGGTCTTGTTTCAATTCTCGTGTGTGGAATGTTATGCCTTTCATTAACGACAACATCAGTGCCATAGCATGATCAGCCACTTCCTGAGTACCGTAGTCGGGGACATTACATACGGGAATGCCCATTTCTGCCCAAACCTTACTGTCAATGTTGTCGAACCCGACCTTGGGTGTGGCAAAAATTCTGCACTTGGTCATCTTAGACCGATACTCTGCGGGGATATCATTAACGCTGACTACTGCGTCGCAGTTGGCCCATTGCTCATCAGTAACATCGGTATAACGCTCACAAAACTCAGCACTATGTTCCCCGACACTAGATTCTTCGATAGAACGTCCATCAGGCCAGCGCATAGCAGGCCAAAGTATCCTAAAAGTCATATTTCCTCTCCCACAACAAAATAATTCAAGCCAGCGATGTTACTACAGACTATTCAGTGTTTCCGCCAGTAATGCCACGCTACCTCGCAACTCGGCCTCTTCCAGCCCAGAGACTCGTATGCGTGTGGCAATCATATGGCTCATACCTAGGCGCTCTCTATATTCACTGACGCGATCGCGGACATAGTTCGGCTCGCCAATAATTGTCCAATCATCCAAAGACTCTCCCTCGGCTAAGCGACTATTTTCGCCTTGCGAGATCATGAGCTGACGCAATTTTGCAATTTGCTTAGCGTCTTTACTGACAAATACTGTGCGCATGAGAGGCACTTCACTAGGTTTCGCCACACCTTCTTCTGCCGCAGATGCTACATGTTGGCTGTAGTTAGCTTCTAAAGTCTTCAGACTTTCCATAGGCGAGGACAAATAAGGCAGCCCCAGCCTACCTGCCTGCGCCAGCGCCTTAGGGCCAAAGGCCGCCACCCAAATGGGCGGGAACGGTTGTTGCACCGGCAGCGGATGCACTTCTACGGCATTTTCAGGATTATCATCTAAGGTAATGGGCTCACCCCGCCAAGCGCGCTGCATTAGCTCTAATGTCCAAGCAAAAATTTTGCGCTTTTGCGCTACCGGCACGTGATGTGCGCGCAGCATTTCTGGCGCGTAGCCACGACCCACTCCAAGCATCAATCGACCGCCGCAGAGTCGATCGAGTACTGCAACCTGTTCAGCCGCTTGTAATGGATTACGCAGAGTCAGCAGGTATGACGTAGTACCTAAACGAATCTTTTGTGTAGCACCAGCCATACTCGCAAGGAGCATCAAAGGGTCTGGTATAGCGTGAGGGCCAAAGTGATTCTCAGGCACCCAGATCGACTGGTAGCCAAGGGCCTCAGCAAACTGCGCTTGGTCACACAAACTCGCCGCCGACATATCATGGAAGTTCCAGGGCGTAAGCCCCAGATGGAGAGGCGTAAGCCCTGGATTAGGAGGCGTGCCTCCTTGGGAGTCGGACGAGTCGGGACCGTGAGTTTTATCCGCCAATTTGTTAGCTCTTTTTTTTAGTGTTTAAGAATTGACCCTTAGCCCTATATCAGCGGACCCAATCAACCAATCCGTATTATTGTTCTATTCGTTGTTGCTCTTGGTATTGCATCAACAGCATTGCCTGAATGGTGGCACGCACTGCAACCAAGTGCTGGACATGAGCAAAATCTTGATACAGCGGATCGCCCCTTAGTAACAAACATTGCTCTCCATCACCACAGGCAAATTCTGCACGCATTCCGAAGTTATTTCCCGCAGCGCCATATGTACCAAACTCTTCTTCATCAGTCGCTGGCTGCCAATAAGATGCCCATGTTGTAGGAAAGCCGTCTATGGTCCTTTTAACCTGACCTAGAGTTATCTCGGCCGTGCGTCGCACCAAGGTGTTCATAGCTGTAGTAATGTTAGATTTCTCCAACAAATAGTGCGGTTCTAAGTCTGCACAATAATCACCTAACGCATCGCGCAGACGCGACACATCCACTGGAAATTTGTCGAAGCGGTCAGAAAAAGAAAAACGCCACCAGCGGCCAGTAAAAACGGGGACGACCTTGGAAGGAGAAGTCACATCTTGTACATAACTGAGAACTCGGCCGAATGTACGCAATCTCTGTTGACGAGTATTACGGTCAGATAACTCGCCAAGCAATGAGCTCAGATGATTATCAAATCGAGTATCTATCATACCCAGTACCGGTTTTACCTCATCCCCCATTGGGTTGTAATAATTCCACCGGAACATACGCACAAAAACGTTACTGCCTGCTTGAGCAACATTGGCTTTGACAATATAACGGGTATCCAAGGCGGTTAGTCGCACTTGGGACTCAAGGTCAGGTAGAGATTCACAGCGACTCATTTGCTTCGCCGCAATAAACGTCAATTGCTGATGAATATCGCCCTCGTAGGCCAACGCGAAGGGGCCAATGGCTCCAGTGTTAAGCGCTATAATAAGGAGGAATTTCTTCCAAAATATGGACCTTTTCATCGGTTTCCAGTTGTTCCAATAATTGCTGAATAGTTTGCCCAGTGCCAGGCCACTGGATATGTGGAATAAGCTCAGACGACGGCTGTAGTACAAATAATCGATCAATAGCCCGAGGGTGGGGCAAAGTAAATTCTAAGCTATTTCGAGTCTCTTCGTGAAATAGCAACAGATCTAAATCTAGCTCCCTAGGCGCGTTGCGGGTGTACTTCTCACGCCGACCAAACTCATATTCAATATCTTTTAGCCCGCGCAGTAGCGCCTCGGGCGTTAAGCTAACTTTTGGCTCGAACACCACGGCGCAATTGATAAAATCACCGGACTCAGGTGGGCAGTTCACCGGCGAGGTGCGCAACAATCTGGAGCTTCTCAGGGTCGACGGCTTGGCAAACTCTTGCAGCGCTTCAATAGCCGCTACAACTATTTCAGTTGATTCACCCTGATTTGAACCCAGACCGATCAAAACCATTAAAACACCCTAAACCGTTCTTCTATTACTTGGCAAAACTCCGGATGCCATTCTACCACCTCATTAACCTGAATCGTTGCGCTAAATTACCTTAATGGCCCCACCCGACCCGCAGCCACTTAACGTCAAGGTATAGCAATCCAACGGATGCTTTGGCACCATGACCGGACATTAGAACAATTAGTGGGGAGCAATCATGAAGGCAGCGGTACTTAGAGAAATAAATAAACCTTTGGAAATCGAAGACGTTCAGTACGGCAATCCGGCTCCACGAGAGGTCCTTATAAGAACTGTATCTGCTGGTGTTTGTCACTCGGACCTACACTTTCAAAATGGCTCATATCCATATCAATTGCCGGCCATTCTCGGTCACGAATCAGCAGGGGTTGTAGAGGCCGTTGGTAGCGATGTTACGTACGTAAAGCCCGGGGATCATGTTATTACCTGTCTCTCTGCATTTTGCGGACATTGTGAACCCTGCCTGACTGGACGTATGTCTTTATGTTCAGAGCCTGAACTACAAAGAGACGAAGAAGCTCCCAGCCGACTCGCAAAGAATGATGAAAAAATTTCCCAGTTCCTGAATTTGTCCTCGTTCGCTGAGTACATGCTAGTACACGAACATACCGTGGCAAAAATTCGCAAAGATATGCCCATGGATATTGCCGCGCTAATCGGTTGCGGCGTGACCACTGGCGTTGGCGCAGTTATTCATACCGCCAAAGTTGAGCCCGGTAGCACCGTCGCTGTAATTGGCTGTGGCGGCGTTGGTCTGTCTGCGATCAATGGTGCAGCGTTGGCTGGCGCAGCACGTATCATCGCCATTGATATGGTGCCTAGTAAGCTTGAGCTGGCACGTAAGTTCGGCGCTACAGATGTTGTAAACGCTGGCGAAGTAGACCCAGTGCAAGCTGTACGAGAGATGACTAAAGGTGGTGTTCACTATTCTTTCGAAGCTATCGGTTTAGCGGCCACGGCCCAGCAGTCATTTAAAATGCTAGGCATGGGCGGCACAGCCACCATCATTGGTATGATTCCAGTTGGTACTATGGTTGAACTGCACGGTCCAGAATTTTTGATGGAAAGAAAAATGCAAGGTTCTAACATGGGATCAAATCGCTTCCGCGTAGATATGCCTCGATTCGTAGATTTATATCTACAAGGTCGTCTGCATCTGGACGAACTGATCTCACGCAGAATTAAGCTAGAAGATGTTAACGAGGGTCTTGCTGCCCTAGAAACCGGCGAAGTGGCGCGTAGCGTCATTATGTTCGACTAGCTTTTCTTCTACTCTTTCCTCTGCTCTTTCTTGTACCCAATGAAAGCCGGCTGCCATGCCGGCTTTTTTCTTTCTATTCGTTTTTCATTTAGTAGTTGTTGGGGTGGCCGGCAAAATACTCGGGCGTATCAAAACCTTACCTGTCATTCGACGCCGCGCTCTAACGCATTATCACATCACCAAATTGCCCGTTTCGATAAACCCGCAGCAACAATAAACGTTTCTCTGCGCGCACAGCGTCTCTTAACTGAGAAATGTTTCCTGTAGGGCGCTGATTTGCAGCAACTATTATGTCCCCCTCACGCAAACCAAATGTATAAGCCGGGCTATTTTTATCAACCTTTATAACCAGTGCTCCTGCACCTTTAGCTTGATCGCCGGCATTATGAAAATTCTGTAAAACAACTCCACGCAAGCGCGGCGTCAAACGCTGACCATTTACTTGTTCTTGATCATCTGCCAGCACTTCGAGGTTGGTCGTTTTCCGTTCGCCTTGGCGAATGAAGTCAACCTCAACCTCATCGCCGATAAACATAATGGCTGCCTGACCCGCGAAATCCGCAACGGTAGCTATCTGCTTACCATTCATGGAAAGAATAACATCCCCTGGTTCTAGACCAGCCTTCTCAGCAGAACTTGCCAGCTCCACATCTACTACAACTACTCCCTTGGGTCGACCTTCCGGCGAGAGCACTCCAAAAGCACTAGCCAACTCTCTATTCAGCGGCTGAACTATGGCACCAACAAAGCCCCTATTTACTTCACCTTTAGAAATTAGTTGGGTCAATACTGCATTGACCATGTTCGCTGGAATAGCAAAGCCAATACCAACGTTACCGCCAGTAGGCGCAAAGATAGCCGTATTGATACCCACTAGGTCGCCGCGCAAATCCACCAAGGCGCCACCAGAGTTGCCTGGGTTAATTGGCGCATCAGTTTGAATAAAGTCTTCAAAGCCTTCAATACCTAGGCCACTACGACCTAAGGCACTAACAATTCCACTGGTTACAGTTTGGTTCAGTCCAAAGGGGTTACCAATTGCAACCACAAAATCCCCCACTCTAACAGTGCCACTATCGGCAAACTCAATAGCAGTTAACCCATCAGCCTCCACCTGCAGAAGTGCTAAATCAACCTGAGGGTCGCGACCGATCAATTTGGCATTAAGGTTTCGACCATCAGCCAAACCCACACTGATTTCATCAGCATTTTGCACCACATGATTATTCGTGACGATATAGCCGTTTGCGGCATCAATCACCACACCGGAGCCCGCACTCTGGGTGCGCCGATAACGCCGACGGCTCTCAGGGACATTAAAGAAGCGACGAAAAAACGGATCTTGTAATAGTCGGTTGCCCTCACGAACCGTTGAATGCGTGGCAATATTCACTACGGCTGGATTGATTCGCTCCAACATATCGGCAAGGCTGGGCAAAGGTTGGTCATTGGCCCCGTCAGTAGATTGCGATGCCGGCACGCTCAGAGGCAAGGCAATAGCCTCGGGGCCGAACAGAAAACAACTAAGGACAATACCTAGCATATGGGTGTAGCGCTGACTCATAACATAACCTCAAAGTAGCTGATCTAAGGTGCGCCCTAGATCACAATAAAATCAGCCGACCTCGTCAGTTCCAGATATCCCCTTGGTTGCTAGAACTGGGCTAGAACTTGCGACAAAGACAATGGCGAATGCGATCACTGAGCAGATAACAGCTGCCATATATGGCCAAAAGTACGACTGACCGTCAACAAAATTATCAAATACCCATCCCATAAAGTAGGGTCCAACTGCTAGGCCCAGTACGCTTATTGCGTTTGCTCGCGCGAATACTTTGGCATAAATATTGGTGGCATAAACTTCAGCTAACCATAGCGGTTGTGTCATCAATAAGTTACCTACGCTAAGACCAAAAATACCAGCAGCCACCACGACCAAGACACCATTTGGAGCAATAGCAATAAAAGTTAGGCCCAGGGCTTGTATTGACAAGTTGGCGAAGGCAAATCGGCGAATAGGAATACGCGACACTAACCAACCACCTAAAAAGCGACCTGAAATACTACAAATCGATAGCGCTTGTACTGCATAAGCCGCGTACGTGAACCCCGCCAAGGTTTCGACCCGACTATAAAGGTGTGCAATGCCGCCCACTTGAGCCGCCATAATCAAAATATATGCGCCTGCAAGTAACACAAAAAACCGGCTGTTAACCGCTTGAGCAAACTGCGTTGCGCCAACATTGCTTTCAACATGCTGATCAGCTGGGGTGCCTTGCACTACTTGAGCAGGTTTCTCTACCTGCCGAATAAATAGTGACAATGGCACAATAATACCAACAAGAATCAGACCCAATATCGGCATTGTCTCGGCAATACCAATAGTATTCATTAAATAAGCAGAATAAGGCGTAAGAACTACCCCGCCTAAAGATAGCCCAGTAGATGTCATAGCTAGGGCCATTGACCGTTCAGGGCCGGGAAACCATTGAGTGATAAGGGTGGTTGCAATAACAATTGAAATACCTGCATTGCCGATACCAAAAACGGTAAACAGCGCGTAAACCTGCCACAACTCAGTTGCCCACCCCACTGCTGCAATAGCAACACCTGAGACCAAAGCGCCTACAATCATTAGGGTTCGCACATGAAAACGGTTGAGTAGCTCAGCGACAAATAGTCCGGCAACACCACCGACAACAAAAAACAGGCTCACGGCGAATGAGATATCTGCCAGCGGCACACTGAGCTGTACGGCCAAACGATTGATATACACAGACATATTGTAGAAACCCAAACCGGAGCTAACGGTTTGTACTAACATCATCACGGCGACAATAACCCAGCCGTAGCGAGGCCTACTCGGTTTGGGTTTCTCTATTTGGGTTGCTACAGACACGATATAGGCAAGCCTTGCGTTGGTAATGCCTCTCGGGCTGAAGTGACACTATAGAATCAGCGCTACAAAACGTCTATCTTTGCACTCCTTTGTAAACCCATCATTAGCCACAAATATGGCTAAACTCAGCATTAGAATCATGGGTCAGGTAACGCATTTTTATTGGAGAGAAGTTTCATGGAGTTGAAGGACAAAATCATCGTAGTAACTGGCGGAGCCAGCGGCATAGGCCGGGAAATGTGCCGTCGCTTTGCCCGCGAGGGCGCCAAGAAAGTCATTGTAGCTGACCTTAATGGCGAGGGCGCAGCAGCCGTCGCTGCGGAGTTCGGTGGACACTCTATGGCTGTCGACGTGCGTAACGAGAGTGAAATTATCGAGCTGATCAACAGTACGGAAACGCAATTTGGGCCCATTGATCTATTTTGCTCAAACGCAGGTATCGGCATTGGTAAAAACATTGATGAACCAGACGAAGTTTGGCAAACCATTTGGGAAGTTAATACCATGGCCCATGTGTGGGCAGCACGTCACTTAGTACCCTTGATGATTGCTAGAGGTGGCGGCTATCTCCTTAACACTTCTTCAGCTGCAGGCTTACTCAACCAGATTGGTTCCGTAACTTACGCAGTGACCAAACACGCGGCAGTCGCGCTAGCTGAATGGCTATCAATTACCTATGGCGACCAAGGCATCAAAGTTTCTGTGCTGTGTCCACAAGCAGTACGCACAGCTATGACTGCTCGCGGTGCGGGTGTTGCCGGTGTAGACGGCATGATTGAACCAGAGAGTGCAGTTGAAGCCGTGGTAGAAACTTTGCGCGAAGAAAAATTCTTGGTGTTGCCGCACCCAGAAGTAGCCGAGTACATGAAGCGCAAAGCCGCTGACTACGACCGCTGGCTTAAAGGCATGCGCCGCCTGCAAAGCCAATACGTAAAAGGCTAGTCTGGCGAAAGCATGCGCCTCCGCATAAATTCGGAGGCGCAGACAGATGGACCTGTACTATTTACCCTTCTCTAAGTAGCCGTTAAGTCGCAACGCCTCAATTAGTCCTGTCAAAATTAGATCTGACACAACGTGATCAAATAAGTTTTCACGATCAAACAAATGCGCAAACCCGCCCGTTGCCACAGTAAGTGGTGGATCATCAGCGAACACCTCGGCGGTGATGCGTGTCACCAGTTCGCGTACCATACCAACGTTGCTCCAATACAACCCGTTCTGAATACTCTCTACAGTGGTTTTACCCACCGACCGTTTAGCCGGTTTTATTTCAACCGATGGCAACTTCGCCGTTTTTGCCTCCAGCGCCTCCATTGCCAAACGCACACCGGGAATAATATTTCCGCCTAGAAACGTTCGATCTTTGGAAATTGCACAAACCGTGGTGGCGGTACCAAAATCAATAACAATGAGGTTACGGTCAGGAAACATTTTTACCGCGCCCATGGCATCGGCAATACGATCACTGCCCACTTCCTTAGGATCTTTGTAATCAATCTTCAATCCGGTTTTAAGACCCGGACGCAAAACCATAGGTTCAAGGTCAAAGTACTTTTGGCAACATGACCAAAGAGTGTAATTAAGCTCAGGCACCACAGACGATATGGCTATTGTCTCAATGTCTTCTGGGGCAACTCCATTCTCGCGCAACGCACCGCGCAGGAAGACTCCAATCTCATCTGAAGAACCGCGCGCAGTTGATGCGTAACGAAATTGAATGACTAATTTTTCTGCCTCAAAAACACCACAAAAAATTTGGCTATTGCCAACGTCTAGCACAAGAATCATATAAAACTTCCTTTAAGCCATGAAAATATAATTAGGGCGTTCATCTCAAATGACTTGGGGGCCTTTAGGAACAAGATTATCAATCAGACGCACGCTGCCATTCTTAGTTGCGATTTCCACAGCACCGAAACGCCTGCCATATTGAGTTTTAATGTAGCCAACGCTGCAACCCAATTTTTCTAGCGTTTGCGTTGCTTCTTGATCACTCTGAGCCTGACAAAGGACCTGATTAAAGCGCCCCGCCAATTTACGCGCTAACGGATCAAGGTGCCTGTTACGCGAAGACATGGCTAAACCGTCAGTTTCACGCAGAGTATCACAACCAACAATTTCGGTAGGCAGAAAGAGTGCTGCGCACATGTCTTTTATTAAAAGATATTGCTGGTAATCCTTTTCCCCAAAGTAGGCTTTTTCCGGCTGCACTAAATTTAGTAGCTTAAACACTACGGTGAGCACGCCGGTAAAGTGGCCCGGCCGATCGCTACCACACAACTCTTTACTGAACACTTCTTCGTGAATTTGAAAACGAAAGTCATCAGGATAAACCTGCGCATAATCAGGTAACAAGATCACATCCACTCCTACCGCTCGGGCAAGTGCCAAATCTTCTTCAACACTAGAGGGGTAGTTAGTTAGGTCGTCGCTATTATTAAACTGCGTGGCATTGAGGAAAATCGACAGCACCGTATGCTCGTTTTCTGCAACACTCTTACGCAAAAGAGACAAGTGACCTTCATGCAGCGCACCCATTGTGGGGACAAAACCCACACTACCCTTAAGCTTAGATCGAAGCTCCCGCCACTGACTCAAATCGCTTATCAACTGCATTAGTATGCTTCCTGACAATTTGGAAAGCGCCCTTCCACCACATCACCATGAAAATGATTCAGCGCATGACTAAGCTCGCCGAAGCCGTCCATATAATGACGTAAGAACTTCGGCTTAAAGGCCTGCTGCATACCAAGAAGATCTTGCAAAACTAAAACTTGCCCGTCCGTATGCGGACCCGCACCGATACCTATCGTTGGGATATCTAGAGCCTTAGTAATGCGATCGGCCAAATTTTGCGGAATACATTCGAGTACAAGGCTAAAGCATCCCGCTTCTTGCAGGGCCAAAGCGTCATCAAAGATGCGTTGTGCATCTGACTCTATACGCCCCTGAACACGATGACCGCCCAGCCCTTCTACCGATTGTGGAGTCAGCCCAAGGTGCCCCATGACTGGCACACCAGATTCAACGATATGCGCGAGCAAGGGTAACTGCCCACCCGCACCTTCAATTTTTATCGCGTTACTGCCCGCCTGCATCAGTGAAGTAACCGCGTCCATAGCTTGACCAAGGTCTTTTCGAGCAGCCAAAAAAGGCATATCTCCAACAATAAATTTGTTCGGAGCACCGCGTTTTACGGCAGCAATATGCGTTGACATCATTTCGACCGTGGCGTGAACCGTACTGGGATAACCATGCATAACCATAGCCAAGCTATCGCCGACCAGTAAAGTATCTACTTTTGACTCGGCCAGAATTTGCGCAGACCAATAGTCATAACAAGTGACCATAGAAATTTTTTCAGCGGCTGATTTGCGTTGGCGGAAGGATTGGATTTTCATTGTTCACCCCCGAATGGGAGCCACAATACATAGCACCAGTGCACTATATTCTGCATTTTTTCTACCTGGGTACCTGTCCGCTAGCGGATCAAGTCCTTAATGTGTAATACCTATATCTCTAAATCGAGAGATCTGAAGATTATTTATGAGTCTTCGTCTTCACCAAACCTAGCCAAAAATTTGGCGGAGGCTGGCTCCATTCGAAGCTCAAGCGAAAATTACTATAGGCTTAACTAGATGTCGATAGGCACAAACCAACGAACGGTCTAATCGATTTTGTAGCCGTTCATAGTAACAACCGCTTTACCTATAACGTCTCTTTGTTCAAGTAAGCGCATGGCTTGCACAGCCTGCTCCAAAGGTAAGGCGTGGCTAATGTAGGGGTTTATCTCGCCAGCTTCCGCCATAGCATAGAGACGTTCAGTATTTTCACGTCCCTTAACCGGATCCTGCCGCCCATACTCTCCAGCGCGCACACCGATTACTGAAATTTGCTTAATCAAAATAAGGTTTACTGGCGCTTGAGGCCAACGACCACTGGTAAATCCTATGCTCAATATCCGGCCACCCCAGTTTATACAGCGCATACTTTCATCAAAAACATCACCACCTACAGGGTCATAAATGACATCTGCGCCGCGGCCATCCGTTAGCTCTTTCACTTTTTCACGAAAGCCACCCATAGTGCCGTCTTCTTGAGTGTAATTGATCACATGGTCTGCGCCCCTAGAGGCTACTACCGCCAACTTATCGTCGCGCCCGCCGGTAGCGATAACCTTTGCACCAAAATGCTTACCTATATCTACGGCTGCCATACCCACACCACCGGTAGCACCATGGACCATTAAGGTTTCACCAGCTTCAAGATACCCACGGCGTTTTAACGCTACGTAAGCTGTCAAATAAGCCGTTTGGTAGGAAGCACCTTCCGCATAGCTCATACCCTTTGGCAAAGGCTTGAGCTGAGACTCATCCACCACCACAGCTTCAGCAAAGCCGCCGCAGCGCATGCTGACAATTACAGCATCACCTTCTTTAAAGCTAACACCAGAACCACAGGCTTCTATATCGCCAGCGGCTTCGCCGCCCGGGGCAAAAGGTAGGGGTGGCTTAAACTGATATTTCCCTTGGATCATCAACAAATCTGGAAAATTCACAGCGCAAGCTTTGAGGCGCACGCGCACCTGGCCTGGGCCGGGCTCTGGCAGTTCAATCTGCTGCAATTCTACGCTGCCGATGTCATCGGATATTGCTGCACAGATTATGGCATTGACCTTCATACTCACTCCCCCAACATTTGCCTCAATGCACGCTTCGTTAAGACTTTTACCAAATGAGCCCGATACTCGGCGGAGGCATGTATATCGCTATTAAAGCCGGCATCAGGCACTTCAACAAGGTCTAAAACATCTACGCTAAGGTTTTGCATTAACTGGTCTTCAATCCCAATAGCGCGACAGGCGCAAGGCCCTGCACCCGTAATACCAACGCGAATGCGACCTTGAAAGTCCGCAACCAAAGCACCGACTACAGCATAACCCGAAGCCTGATTGCGGAATTTTGCATACGCTGCTCGATCTGGCAGTGGGAATTCAATACGCACGATAAGGTCACAGGGTTCTAAAGCCGTTTCGAAAAGATCGAGAAAAAAATCGTCACCAAGAATTTTTCGAGAAGGGGTTACAACAGACCCGCCCAAGCCGATTAACGCTGCAGGATAATCGGCGGCAGGATCACTGTTAGCTAATGACCCACCAATAGTGCCACGGTTACGGACTTGGTTGTCACCAATTGTGCTGGCCAGTTCAGCCAAAACGGGGAGGTGCTTTACAACTAAAGGATGGGTGGCAACTTCGTTGTGAGTAGTTAATGCACCAATACTTAAGCCATTTTCAACCAAGGAAATCCCCCGCAACTCATCAAGATCAGCAAGATCTATAACGTCGGTGGGTGCTGCTAGGCGCTGTTTCATAGTGGGAATGAGTGTCATTCCCCCAGCCAAGAATATTGGATCGTCTGCGCCTTGGAAAATTTCCAATGCTTGGGTTAACGCACTGGGTTTGTGGTAGTCGAACGAATACATTTATTGTAAAACCTTTTACCTAAAAATTTACTGCCTCAACGCTGCACTAAGCCTTATCTGCAACAGATTCAATAGCACTGACAATATTGTGATAGCCCGTACAGCGGCACAAATTACCTTCAAGGCCTTGGCGGATTTTTTCTCGATCCAAGTTATCTTCATGAGTGACTAGGTCGATCGCCTGCATAATCATACCGGGCGTACAGAAACCACATTGCAGGGCATGATGTTCGCGAAAGGCACTTTGCATTGGGTGAAGGTTTTCTGCATCACCAATACCCTCAATAGTAACGACTTTGGACTGCGCTACTTGCAGCGCCAGAATTGCACAAGATTTTACTGCGCGACCATCTAAATGTACCGTGCAGGCCCCACACTGAGAAGTATCGCAGCCCACATGTGCGCCAGTTAACTGCAGTTGATCACGCAACACATTAACAAGCAATGCATTGGGTTCAATGACAACCTCATGCACCTTATTGTTTACATCAATTTCAATTTTCAAAAAAATTGCTCCAAAACACCAACCAAAAACTTTAAGGAATTGAGCAAGCTAAGCCCTTACCTAAATCGCTAACGCCATAGCCAAAATTAAGACCGCAAAAGCTGTGACCCAAATGAAGCCCATGCCATCATTTGCCCGTTGAATATTTTCTACTGCAACCTGCTCTGACTTAGAACCATTAGTTTCGCTGTCAGTTTTCAGCTGCTGCTCAAAAGCGGAGAAAAACTCGTCGGACATCTTGCGCGCGGCGCTATCTACTAGCCTACTACCTACCTGGGCTAACTTACCTCCAACAGAGGCTGAAACCTCATAGGTTAGGTTGGTCGCGCCTTTACCCTCGATCGTCGCCAGGGCAACTCGAGCCTCGCCCTTTGCTACTCCTGCACCGCCCTTAACCTCACCCCTCAATGTATAACTGTTGGGGGCTTGAATATCAGCCAGAGTAATGCTGACTTGAAAAGTAGCATTCACCGGACCCACCTTAGCTTTCACCGAAGCAAGCAAATTATGCTCGTCTATTTGCTCAATAGACTGACAGCCAGGAATACAAGCTGCTAATACATTCACGTCATTTAGACCTGACCATACCTCGTCTATAGGACGAGAAATTTCATAAGTTCCGCTTTGCTGCACAATTTTCCTTAACGCTTACATTTATTATCACGCCCAGTTTTTATACTGGTTCGCCTAACGCACGGGCTCGATCAATACGAGTAGCCTCATCATCAGCCAAGTACCTTGTCGCCAAAAGCAGCATTACAATACTTAAAGCAAACGGAGCTAAGCCCCAGGCCATAGCCGTCTGTAGTGCAAATTTGCTCTGCGTACCTGCCGCTATATAAAGGTCACTAAACTGACCAATTAGGAATGGGCCTAACGCCAAGCCGACAAAGGTATTCATCAACAAGTAATATGCAGAAGCAGTAGCACGCATTCTTGGCATAACCAAGTCGTTTGCTGTACTGGCAGCGCAGCCTATCCATGCTGGTGAGATAACACTGAACAAAAACGAGTAAATATAGGCGGCGACAATACTGTCTGTATACAAGAAACCAAATATGCAGGGCACTGCAAATAATGGGATAACCAAGCCCACATAAAGACGAGCATTAACATATTTGGTTTTGAAGTAGTCGGCCAAAATGCCACCTAGAACGATGCCAATAAAGCCGCCAATAGCTGAGCCCATACCCAGATATAAACCAGCATCAGCAATACTTTCACCATGAAAACGCTGCATAAACGGTGGCGACCAAAAACCTAGCCCGTAAGTCACAAAAGAAATGGCTGGAAAGCCGATGGTAGAAAAAATAAACGCTTTAGATTTGAACATCATGCCATAGCATGCTGGATCGGTAAGCTTGAGATAATGAATCCACGTGGCGGTAATATAGACACCAATGCCTAACGCAATCCATTGCAGCAGGGTTGGCATTAAGACATACAGGCCATAAAAAATTAGGCCAATGATTACGGCAACAAACAGATTAACTACCACAGCTCTAACGCCGCCAGCCACATAAAGGCTAACGATCGACAAGCCAGGTAGAACACTCATTAACGAACTACCAGCAGCCTTAAATGGTGCTGGATGCGCTGGGGTCAAAATACCTTCACTAGCTCCCTTAACCGGCTCGCGTAGAGTCCACACCCAAAAAGCCATTAATATGCCAGGAATACCCACGGCAAGAAATGCGGCCTGCCAAGCTTTAATACCTAATGGCGCTAAGGTTGGGTCCGGGTACCAGCCATGCCAGGTGTGTACAATTGCGCCACCTAGAAATAGACCAATGCCAGAGCCTAGGTAAATGCCACTAGAATAAATTGCCAGTACAGACGCCCTGACTTTGGGCGAAAAGTAATCCGACAGCATAGAAAAGGCTGCAGGCGTTGCACTGGCCTCGCCAACACCAACACCAAACCGACAAAAGGCTAAACTGCCGAAGTTTTGCGCAAAGCCTGACATAGCGGTCATCAAACTCCAAAACGACAAACCCATTGAAATCAACTTCTTACGATTCCACATGTCCGCCAAACGACCCAGTGGTATACCAAATACTGCATAAAATATGGCGAAGGCGGTGCCGTAAAGAAAACCAATCTCAGCATCACCGATACCTAAATCCGCCTTAATCTCTTCGGCCAAAATTGACAGGATCTGGCGATCAATAAAGTTAAATATGTAAACTATAATCAGAACGAACAATACGTACTTAGCGTACCGAGCACTTGAAGCTTGCTCGGCATCAAACGAGGCTTGTTGCTCGGCAGACATCACGCCCTCAACCTCTTCATTTTCCTTACGATCCAACTAAATTCTCCCCATTCCAATGTTCTAAAACTGTAAAACTCTGCACATCCATGCGCTTAAGTTTTGTTAACTGTTTAACCGGTTGCCCCAACGGGATCATTGCGGCAAAAGCCATTTCCTCAGGCACACCGATAAGTTCACGAAGCTTAGCTTCCTGTCCACACGCAAAGGTCGTCAACGTACCGCCTAACCCCTCGCTCCGAGCGGCAAGCAAAATATTCCAAACAAAAGGATAAATCGACGCACCAGAAATTACGCCTACTCGATCTAGATGACTGTCAAAGGACGCCACAACCGAAAGGTCGACAAAGATTAACAAGATAACCGGTGCTTGGGTCAAATTGTCGAGCATTTGTTGGGGAACTTGGGTATTCGCTACCTCTGCGTCACTGACTTGGCTAGGGTTAATAGTGTTATAGGGTGCCTCACCCGCCTTAACTTGAGCCACATAACGCTGCATGCCAGGTCGCATGATTTCGGCTAAACCCTGACGGGTTTCCTCATTGCGCACCACTACTACCTTCCAACCTTGCCGATTACCACCACTGGGCGCAAACCGCGCATTGTCTAAAATACGCTGTAACATGGCATCGGTAACCGGAGCATCGGTAAACTCGCGCGCGGCGAACGTGGTTCGCATCACATCGTAAAGTTCCATCAGCTTTTCTCCCCAAAATTCGTCTTTGTCCCACACCGTATTGTTCACAGTAAGGTCAGCACATAAAGACAGCTTGATCTACGAGTTAGCACCATAGCCCATGCACACCGCGGGGTGAATCATTTCCGCCCTAAAGTGTCGGTTACAACACATTAGTAAGCGTTATTTATGCGACACTAGAAACCGTCACCCATAAATCTGCGAACACATCTGACACTCATGGCAAATACGCTTTTATTTAATAAGCCCTACAATGTTTTGTGCCAATTCACAGATGGTCAAACAGCCAATGCAGAGCAAACAAAAGGTGCCGACCAGAAGCGCCAATGCCTAGCTGATTTTATTCAGGTGTCTGGGGTTTACGCTGCGGGCCGGCTCGATCGAGACAGTGAGGGTCTATTAGTGCTCACTGATGACGGCGCGCTGAATCAAAAAATCACTCACCCAAGCCGGAAGATGAGTAAAACTTACTGGGTACAGGTGGAGGGCGCACCGAACGCTCAAGATCTACAGCCGTTACTTGACGGCATGGTATTGAAAGATGGGCCATGCTTACCGGTCAGCTGGGCATTTGGTAGGCAACCATTAGAAACGACAGAAATTTGGTCACGCCAGCCACCCATACGCCAGCGTAAAAATATCCCCACCACGTGGCTCACACTGACATTGAAAGAAGGTCGTAATAGACAGGTGCGGCGCATGTGCGCCGGGCTTGGATTTCCGGTACTGCGCCTTATACGTTACCGGATTGGATCATGGACCATAGATGGTATTGCTCCGGGGCAATCGGTCGCTATTTAGTGCGCCGGTTAGTCGGGTAACTGTCCAGCAAAAGCGAGCTCTGCAATAGCCTTACGCGGGCTGGGTAATTCTCGATCTTGCAGAGGTTGGGGTAAATCTTGTTTATCTCCAGGTCGGCCAACAGCAACAACGGCCTGAAGCTTATAAATCTCACCCAAGTTCAAAACCGTAGGCGCTTGAGCATGTTCTACCCCCCACATGGCATGGGTTACTAAACCCATACTCTGTGCCTGCAGGGCAAAACTCATCCATGCGCTACCCGTATCAAAACTATAAGTTGGTGCCGGAGCGTCATTATGTTCAAAGGTTGTTCGCGCAACTATAGCCACCAATGCTCCAGCGTCTTTAGCCCACGCTTGGTTCATATCCATAATGAGATCAAACATCGGCTGCCATTGCTGGGTGTCACGCAGAGCGTATATAAAGCGCCAAGGTTGTGTGTTAAAGCAGGAAGGAGCCCATCGAGCAGCTTCAACCAACTGCTCTATCTCGCCCAGAGTGACGACTTCGCCACTCATCGCTCGAGGAGACCAACGACGGATAAACTGGCTATCCGCTTCAGCCTCTGGACTGCGGGTGAGTAAAACGTCTGTATCTAATGTCGACATAAATCTTCCTCACCCATTTTTGCTAAAACCCAATTTTACAATGGGCTCTCGTTTAGGTCTTAAATTCAGCAACTACCGCAGCAATAGACTGCTTCGCGTCACCGAATAACATCCGAGTGTTATCACCAAAGAATAATGGATTGTCCACACCGGAAAAACCCGAGGCCATAGAACGCTTAAGTACGAATACCGTCTGGGCCTGATCCACGTTAATGATCGGCATACCATAGATTGGGCTATTTTCGTCATTACGGGCTGCTGGGTTGACTACGTCGTTGGCGCCAATCACTACAGCAACATCCACCTTATCAATACGCGGGTTGATGTCTTCCATTTCAACCAATTGATCGTAAGGCACGTTTGCTTCAGCCAACAGCACATTCATGTGTCCTGGCATACGGCCAGCGACCGGGTGAATCGCATAGGTTACTTCCGCGCCATTCTTTTCCAACAACTCGCCAAGCTCGCGAACAACATGCTGGGCCTGCGCCACTGCCATGCCATATCCGGGCACAAAGGAGACTGACTGCGCTGCTTCAAGAATAAGAAATGCATCTTCACTATTAATCGGCTTAACTTCGCCTTCAACCTTAGTTGCCTCTTTGACCGCACCAAATCCTGAAAACAGTACGTGACCTAAGGAGCGATTCATCGCCTTACACATAATGTTTGTCAAAATTATGCCTGCCGCACCGACCATAGACCCAGCAACAATCAAAATGTTGTTGTTAATCGCAAAACCAGCAGCACAGGCGGCTAAACCTGAGTAGCTGTTAAGTAGTGAAATAACCACCGGCATATCTGCACCACCAATGGGCAGAACAGCCATCACGCCAAATATAAGTGCTAAGGCAATCACTGCATAAAGATAAGGTGAATCTACTGCCGGCTCTAAGCAGAACATAACCGAGCAGACTACAATTGCGATTAAAATCAATGCGTTAACAAAGCGCTGCGCACCAAAAACTACTGCCGCAGAATTAATTACTTCGGATAACTTACCCCAAGCAAGAATACTGCCGCTGAAAGTCATGCCGCCGATCAAAATTGACAGCAAAATTGTGATATCGGTGAACGTAGTGTTCCCTGCGTTGTATAGAGCAGCCCAACCAACCATTAAGCTGGCCAAGCCACCAAAACCATTAAACAATGCGACGAGTTCTGGCATACCAGTCATGGCAACTTTACGAGCCGCCACAGCTCCAACCAATGCGCCCAGCACAATGCCAAGGGCAATATATTCATAAGCAATAATTTTTTGATCGAGCAACGTCACAACAACGGCGATAAACATACCCGCTGCCGAAATCAAATTGCCACGCCGGGCAGTGTCGGGCGACCCCAGCAACTTAAGTCCAAAAATAAAAAGAACCGCAGACGCCACATATACCAAATTGATAATAATTTCGGTCGACATTAGCTTTCACCGCCCTGTTTTTTCTTTTTAAACATCGCCAACATACGATCCGTAACAAGATATCCGCCAACCACGTTAATGGTTGCAAATGCCACTGCAAGTGTCCCGAGGATGGTCGCCAACGACTGGTTGGCAGAGCCTGCAGACGCTAGGGCACCGACCAATGTGATACCCGATATCGCATTAGAACCAGACATCAAAGGTGTGTGCAGCGTTGATGGGACTTTGTTAATCAGTTCGAAGCCGAGAAAAATCGACAACACAAAAACAAAAGTAAGAAAAATAATCTCCACGTTAGCCTCCTCCGCTGCGTAAATTGGCAATGACTTGATTAACGATTTCTTGCTGATGCGTAATCACACAACCAATTAAATCGTTCTCAAAATCAAGCACCACTTTTTGCTCATCTTTACTCCAGAATTCTTCAACAAGGTTATAAAGATTACTGGAATACATTTGCGATGCATCGCGCGCCACTTCATTGGGCCAGTTGCCCGTACCCACAATATTGACGCCATTCACGCTAACCACTTCACCGGGTACTGAGCCCTCTACATTGCCGCCAGTTTCTGCCGCCATATCAATCACAACGCTACCGGCTCGCATACCAGCAACAAATTCTTTTGGCACAATAACCGGGGGCTTGCGCCCAAACACCTGGGCCGTAGTGATTACGGCATCAGAGTTAGCAATCACTTCTTTTTGCGCCTCACGCTGTATTTGCAACTGCTCGGCGGTTAACTCCTTAGCGTAACCGTCTTTGGTTGAACCGGTTTCGCCTAAATCGATCTCGAGGAATTTAGCCCCTACGGAATGAACCTGCTCGGCCACTTCGCTTCGGGTATCAAACGCTGTAACTTGCGCGCCTAATCTTTTCGCCGTAGCAATCGCTTGCAGCCCGGCTACACCTGCGCCAATAACGAAAACCTTAGCTGGCTTGAGGGTGCCTGCCGGGGTCATCATCATAGGTAAGATTGATGGCAAATAGGTAGCGGCCTTCAAGGCCATCACATAACCAGCCAAATTGGCTTGAGAACTTAAGGCATCCATTTTTTGTGAGCGAGTGGAACGAGGAATCATCTCCATGCTAATGGCGCTAATATTTCGCTCACGCATGGCATCGATGATGGCCGTTTCATTAAATGGGTCAAGAAAGCTCACGTGAATACAGCCTGGCTGTAACAATTCGATATCTGCAAGCTCGGGTTTTCTGACGCGCAACACCATCTGAGCACTCGCAAGTAGCGCAGAGCGATCATCAACCAAGCTCGCGCCAGCAGCTTGGTATTCCTTATCAGAAAAACCGGCCGCTGCGCCCAGACCACTTTCAACGCTCACTTGCGCGCCGATCTGCACAAGCTTTTTAACCGATGCGGGAATCAGCGCTGCACGCTTCTCTCCATAAGCGGTCTCTTTGGGAATAGCTATTAACATATAAATATCACTACCCTATCGTTTTCCTGAAGCGTTCGTTGGATGCCATCAATCAATCTTTGCGAGTCTTAACTCTCAGGTATCACATTGTAAGACACACCCAATGCACACCTACAGCGCTCACTCGAACAGACTACTTGCACCGTCTATTGGGGCGACAATTCATCTCGCTAGCTGGCCGCCGATAGTGCTACGGCATTGTAGTAATCACTCATGGTTTAACTGATTAGCCGTGAACTACAGATTCATCAGCATGGGACATTAAAAAACACTATATTCGGCCGACACCGAGCACAAACAGCCAGCTACTTTTGGCTCGGATAGTTTCAAACTCAATCCATTGTACAAAAAAAATAATAAAATTACACAATAGAAATTTTACACTGTTAACTTCACAAAATACGGAGGCTGGTTAAAGGTATAGAGGTGAGTCGCTACGTGAAGAAGAACCGTATGAAGCGCCGCAGCTATTTTAGCATAATATATGACGAATTTTTACAGTGCGAAGGTCGAGGAAAGAATCGATGAAAATAATGCTTCTGGCGCTTACTAATTAAGAGCGGGAGGCCTCGCCAACGCGAGACTGAGCGGGTACTAAGAAAAAGGACAAACCGCGCCCTAGCAAAGCGAATGAACAACTTTGGTGGAGCTTAGATTTAAGTAAAAAAACAGGAAAGCTAGTGCTAATACAACCGGCAAATGCTAAGACGCTCTTTCGCCTCGTCGATCATTTTTCCGGCGATCTACAGGCAAGTCGGCAGGCTGCTGCTGCCTTCTACGATCAGAACCTTCTCGCTCTTCAAGTGCCTCAGTAATTTGGTCAAACACGTCCGCTGCAGGCTTTTGCTCGCCGCTAGTGTCTTTGTCTGTTCCTGCAACTATTGACATAACCATGTGAAACGCCCCGCCTAGTAGTGCTTCTCTGCACAGCTAATTAAACCACTGAACAAAGAACAATTTTATTTGAATATGTAAAGCTCATTAAGCTTAGCCCACGCACACAATATTGCCAGCGCAGCCTAGGCCCATTAACCAATCAATTCATCAGCTAATCAAAGCCCTTAGACATGGCAAGTTCGCGCCCCTGCTAAAGGTTTCGCCCCGCTCCCGCGCAAAATAGACCCTAAAAACACGTGACTAGCTGGCCTAGCCAAATGAGCTGTCGCCGCTAACCGGCGGCACCCGCTGAAAGCGCGGCCACTGGCTTAGCGCTGCGTTCAAGCTCGATAAGAAAGTTGACCACTTCCAGCATGCCCGCTTGGCTAACGCCCTTGCCGGAAGAAACCCGATATTTACCATTAACCACTACCTCTGGCGTACCTTGCGACAAGTAATTTTTGCGCAGACGCTTCTCGGCCTTATTGACCTTGCTCGTGGTGCCAAACGATTTATAGAGCTTGTCAAAATCCTCAGAACTCACCCCGTAGCGAGCGAATACCGCAGCAAATTTTTTCTGATCATTCAGACTGCGATTTTTAATTAATAAGTTAAACAAGTCGATATGCACTTCGTGCGGCAGGTCTAATGCCTCGGCAACATAGTACAAGGCCGCATGGGGACGCATTTGTTTACGCCACACCGCTGGCGTGCGGGCAAAGGCCACATCATCGGGCATGCTTTTTTGCCAGGCCACAATCAAAGGCTCAAAATCTTTACAGTGGCCGCAGCCATACCAAAAAATCTCCATCACCTCAATTTTGTCATCAGCCACAACCTTTATTGGCTCTGGCAGCACTTGATAATGCTCACCCGCAATATACTTGGGAATGGCCATAGGCTGTGCCTGAGCACCTACGACGACCAAGCAAGCGACCATTAAAACAGCCAATGACCGAGCCAACCTTTGCAGCGATGAAAGCAATAATGTCATAAACAAAAAACCCTAGGTGTTGTTGTTAATTATCTTGAGAATGAAAAAATCCGCCAAATTAGCGGCGCAAACCTTCAATATAGCTGGCTACGGCTTTGATTTCATTTTCGTTCATTCGTTCCGCAATGCCTCGCATCACTCGGCCACCGCCATCATTCATGCGTCGACCTTCGGCAAAGTGGCGCAGTTGCTGGGCAATATAGTCCGCGTGCTGGCCGGCAATCATGGGGTAGCCGGCAGGACCATTACCTGCTCCAGCTGGGCCGTGGCAACCGGTACAAGCAGCGATGCCTCGCTCATGGTTACCGTTGCGGTATATTTCTCGCCCTAACTCGGCCAATTCAGGCTTAGCTGTTCCGGCAGTTTGGGTTTGACCTGCAAAATAGGCTGCGATGTTAGACATATCGGTAACCGTCAGATTGTCCAACTGCCCCGTCATGATGGCTATATCGCGCGCGCCACTTTTGATATCTTTTAGCTGCTTGAGCAAATATTTTTCGCTTTGGCCGGCCAATTTAGGGTTGGATGGCGAGGCACTGTTACCATCTTTACCATGACAGGCTGAGCAACTAGCAATGAGCTGCTGTCCAGCTTGCGCGTCACCACCTGCCTGCGCCACCGAGATACCGCCTGCCGCTGTACAAAGTGCGATTAAAATTATGCGAAAAAGATTCATAGGTCGATCCATTACTGTTAACGTCAAGTTTTATAACCAGATGAGCGCTACTCGCAGCCCTAGGCCAAGAGAGCAATCGTGAACCGCGGATTTTAACATCTTCACCGAATTGGAAGTCCAGTGATATTGCTGTACATTTTGCGTCGGACTGAAATACATACGCATGCTGCGATAGATTAGCGCAGCTTACATCATCACGCAAAATCAACCGGCTAGACAAACCGAGCCACTTTAACCGGCAGCGCCGAACAACCAGCTGAGCTCGAGCTCCAAAAGTTCATCGCGCCACTAAAAAGTAGTAATTACAGGCTTGCAACTCACGAGTGTGGTAAGTTGGCCCCCGCATTGTTATACCTCATCGAGCCGCCTTACCGCTCTCAAAGCCATTATTAGAACACCATCACTCGACCGAAAACTGCTCGTTATGAATATGAATAAGCCGGACACAAAAGACAAAGCCGCAGGCTCTGAAGACCAGCCGCCTATACATAAATCTCTAGACGCACTTGGCACAAACCCGAGCGCCGCGAAACTACAGGGTTATTTCCAATCGGCCACTTACATAACCAGTGCCGCCAAGGTCTCGCAATCGCCTGCCGACACGGGATTAGAAGTGGCTTTTGCGGGCCGCTCTAATGCAGGAAAATCTAGCGCCATTAATCGCGTCAGCAGCCAAAAAAAGCTCGCACGCACCAGTAAAACACCAGGCAGAACACAGCTGTTAAATTTCTTTGGGCTAAACGATGGTCAAAGACTGGTAGATTTACCGGGCTATGGCTTTGCCAAAGTGAGTATTGCGAAAAAACTTGAATGGCAAAAGCAAATGCAAAAGTATTTGGAGCATCGTGACTCGCTTGTGGCGCTCATACTTCTCATTGATAGCCGCCATCCACTGCAAGACTTCGATCAGATGATGCTCGACTGGGCCAAGACCTACGAAATGCGCTGCCACATATTACTGACCAAGGCCGACAAACTGTCACGCAGCGCAGGCAAACAAGCACTATTTGCAGTAGAGAAATCAATCAACAAACACCCACTCACAACGGTTCAACTTTTCTCGGCCACGAGTGACGAGGGGTTGGTCGAGGCGCGAAGAGTGATTTTTGCGCAGCTGCATCCACCTGTTACCACATCGGCAACGTGATCAGATTTATACCTAAGAGGTTATGGCTTCTAATGTAGCCGGCGGAACTACCAAAACAATTTTCTATGGGCTAGGTATTAAAAAACCACCCAGCACTTGACTCCAACTAGTGGGCTCAAATAAACCTCCAGGCGCAAGAAGACCAATGCCGCTGGTATCAACCACAGCATCAGTGACAACCTCGCCGCCGGGTTGCGCCCGAACTAAACCAGCGGTCCCATTGCCCCCCACAATAGCAATCGCGCCCGTTTGGGGGTAGCTATTAGCTCGACCAAAGAGCGTTTGATCTGCACTTGCGGGATCAGGGTAGCCTATAGTTTGAAACTCTAAACGCGCTGCATCAGCAGCACTAGAAAAGATCACGCCATTCAATACGGTATTGTAATTGCCTTCGACAAAAACGCCGCTGGCCGGATTGAGTTCACGCTCAACTAAATCAAAAGTAAGATCTAAAGGCGCCGTCAATATTATAGCGTCTAAGCCTGCCAGAGTAACGCTACCACTTTCAAATGTTGCTCGATTTATTGTGTCATTAGTAAATTCAAGATCAAAGCCAACTGTACCGCTTTGCACGGTATCACTAGAAATACCTGCATCAACCTGGTAATTATAAAAGGTGGCAAGTCCAACTAGCCGCCGTGGAATAGAACTAATATCGGACTCCCCCGTAAAGGTAAACTCGATAATGCCACTTAAACTCGTTGGTACATTCGCGGCAACAGTCTCCGTTCTACAACTTCCATCAACAACGTAAGAAAACACTATTTGATCGCCATCCGACAGTGCATCATTACTGTCAAGATCTCTAAATTCAACACCTGCTTCGGGGAGCAACGGATCAAATGGAGGTTGCACCGAGTCGATCACGCTGCACGAAAAATTGTCGTAAGGATCAAGAGGTAAACCAGCCTGATTAGATTCAGCAAATTGCTCATCAAGGTTTACCGGTATCAAACTTGCCAGTGCAGCAGGCAAAGTGAGATCGGCAGCCGGAGGCGTGGAATAAAGGAACGGTTTTAAAGTACGATATATTTCAGCAGTTACCATATTCAGCGATGCCAGTTGCTCTGCGCTCGCGCGAACATTGTCGATACTAAGCGCCAATAACTCAGTATTTACTAAGCTGCCACCACCGGCAGCTTCGCCATCACCAGCATCAGTACCATCATCCCCTACCGAACTCGACTTATCGCAACCATAAGCACTTACTAAAAAAAGCACCGAACACAGTATTCGTTTTACAGGCATAATTTTCTCCAAAATTGCCAAGCAACAATCCCAAGAAGCGAGATCGAGCGCTTCATTTTTGACAATGTGGTCAACGCGAATATTGGCCTTTGGACTCGATTGATTAAACGCTTCATACCACAGCAGCTCAGGCTACAGAATATAGTCTTGATTCACCACTATTTTTATGGGCCGTTAATAATCAACAACGGCCGACCAAATCGAATACCGCCCCCCGACCCAATCCCAAATCGGAAAGACACGATCATTAGCGATACCAAATTCCTGGGCCGCAGCGGCATTGGCTGTAATCGCAACAAAGTGTGACGCCCACTCGGCACCGATGACTTCTTGCATTTCGGCTTTGGCACGGGTCGCATTCATCGCTGTTTCCAGCGTCGTGAAAGATTTCGACGTCACGATAATCAGCGTTTCAGCCATGTCTAAATTGCTGAACGCCCGGTCATAGGCTG